>WNGR01000887.1_pt1 | contig 40895 bp, 25 predicted proteins | sample 5407581 | NCBI WGS metagenome assembly WNGR01 (sample SAMN13153383, study PRJNA577476) | soil metagenome | isolation source: 80 cm soil or saprolite under Garry oak tree replicate 2 | place: USA:California | collected 2016-06-15 | reverse complement strand
GATAGAGGCCGAGACCTCCGGGATCCGTCTGCGAGTCCCGGCGTTTGGAGAGGTTTACCCCGCCGCCGAAAACTTGGCCATGGTTTCCGCGATCTGCTGGATTTGCGTCGCCGGGATGCCGGTGATGCGCTCGCCCACTTCGAGCGTGTACCGCGAAACGAACGTCTTGAGGCGCGTGAAGACACAGTGCGGGTCAGCCAGGTTTGCGGCGACGCGCGGCTTGCCTTTTGCATCAAGCTGATAACCCCAGGTCTCCGTGCCGTACTTGTGCTTCTCCGCGTCGAACCCGCTGAAGAGTCCATCCTTGAAGTCGAAAGCCGCGTGGCCCAAAAAGAGGGCGTTGGTATGGGTTGTGATGTAGTCTTCGTCGTACAGCTTGTGCACAAGGACGTAGTTAATTATGGTGTTGAGAAGCGCAGCGTCGGTACCGGGACGAATGCGCGTACATGTCGGCCGCCGCAGATGTCCGGGTGAATCGAGGGTCGACGTGGATGATCTTCGCCCCGTTTTCCTGGGCCTTCCGGATCCACTTGAAGGCCATGGGATGGTTCTCTGCCACATTGCTGCCCTCCACCAGAATCGTCTTGCAATGCTGGAGGTCAATCCAGTGGTTGGTCATCGCCCCCCGCCCGAACGCAGCCCCCAGACCGGGGACCGTCGGGCTGTGTCAGAGTCGGGCCTGGTGCTCGACGAAAGCGGTGCCGAGCAGGCGCGCCGCTTTTTGGAAGAGGTAGCACTCCTCGTTGGTGTTTTGTGCGCCGCCCATGAAGGCGATCGCATCCGTCCGGTTGACCGGAACCTCCGCGTCGCCGAGTTTCTCGGTGGCGATCCACGTCGCGTCGCGGGTCTTTCGAATCTTTTGCGCGATTCGTTCCACCGCGTTTTCCCACGAGATATCCTCCCATCGATCGCTGCCCGGTGCCCGGTAACGAGGCGTGCGAAGCCGGTTCGGCGAGGTGTGAGTCGCGAACATGGATATGCCTTTAACGCACAGGGATCCGCGGTTCACGATGTGGTCGTAGTCGCCTTCCATGGCAATGAGCTTGCCTTCGCGTACGGCGGCGATCATGCCGCACCCGCACGAGCAGAAGTTGCACGAGGTAGTGAACTCATTGACGTTTTCGAGCTTTAACCTTTGTGTGGCGGCCCTCACCGTGGACACATCGAGTAGCTCACCGAGCGCTAGCCCTGCGCCACCGCCCACCGTCAACCTCAACCAGTCTCGGCGGTTGATTGATGTTAAGCCCTGTGTCCTCGGACCACGGTCTACTTGATCCTGAGTTTCCGTTCTCGGATTGCCGATCGGGTCCATAGTTAGGGCTCTCCTCCCATGGGGGTGAAGGATATTGTCCGCGCGATGACCTTGGTCTGCGACGCAAAATGAACCGCCTGTTTTTATCCACAAGTCGGCCATTCCGGTTGCGTAAACGATTATGTCTATCTTGGAGCCGATGAAGCCTGTCATTTTTGACAGCTTCTCTTCTGTCGTGGTCTCCGTACTCTGCTGCCGCCACGCGGGTTAATTGGCAGAGCGAAACCGAGGTGACGATTGGCCCTGTTCAAAAAAAGCTTCCCTGCGGTGCGTGCCGTGGTGGCCGCAGCTTTGTGTTTCCTGGCTGTGGTCGTTCCAACGAAACAGAGCCGGGGCGAGCCTGGCTCGCCGCAAAAAGCCAAGTTTTACCAGCGGCCCACCGACGCTTCGCTCTATGTTGGTTCCGAAGTGTGCAAAAGCTGCCACGAGGACACGCCCACTAAGGATTTCTACAAGAACTACGAGGCTTCTCCGCACTTCGTAACCACCATGGACAGCAAGAAAGGAGCACAGTGGCAGGGTTGCGAGGCTTGTCATGGGCCGGGCAAGGAACACGTCGATGGGGGCGGAGACAAAAGTAAGATTTTTACCTTCAAGGACGTTTCGGCACAGGAAGCGAGTGCCCGCTGCCTGGATTGCCATCAGTATGGCGAAGAGCACGCAAATTTTGGCCGCTCTGCGCACCTGCAAAACAACGTTGGGTGCACCGATTGCCACTCGCCACATCACGCCAAAGAAAGCCAGTTTCTGATGAAGGAAAAGGAGCCGCAGCTCTGTTACGGCTGTCATCTCGAAACAAAGCAGCAGTTCACGCGCACCTTCCATCACCGGGTTAACGAGGGATTAGTTAGATGCGACGACTGCCACAATCCGCATGGTGGATTCCTGGTTCGCCAGGCGCGAGCGACTATCTCCGAGGACACCGTCTGTTTCAAATGCCACACGGACAAAGCCGGTCCCTTTGTCTTCGAGCATCAGGCAGTGAAGATCGAAGGTTGCATTTCCTGCCACACGCCTCATGGCTCGTCCAATCCGCGCTTGCTCAAGCGCAGTCAGGTGAACCTGTTATGTCTTGAATGCCATTCGCTCACCGTGGACGCCGGAGCTCCCGCCATACCTACGTTTCATAAGCAAGACCAGAAGTATCAGGCGTGCACCCTTTGCCATGTGGCCATCCACGGCTCCAATTCGAGCAATGTGTTCTTCAAACCGTGAGGAGTTGGGCGATGCACAGAGTCAGAACCGGCCTCGCATATCTCTTTTGCTGCTTTCCGAATGCCTCGATCTTTCTTTTCGGTGCGGCTCTCCTCCTGTTTGCCGCAAAATGTTGCTCCGCGCAGCAGGCAGATCCGGAAGGCATGGAGCAAGGAAATTACAACATCAAGCAATCCGTGGAATTCGGCTACCGCTTCACAGACGTTACCGGTAGCCAGGCAGCTTATGACACGTTTGTCAATCTCCAGCAAGGTCCGCGGTTGCTCGACTTCACGACCGAGATGAGATCCCTGAACCATGAAGGTGCGTTCTTCGATCGACTGTTCTTCAGCAATTTCGGTTACGGCGGAGACCCCCAAAATGTATCCAGGCTGAACATCAGCAAGAACAAATGGTACAACTTCAGCACGCTCTTTCGTCGGAACGAGTACGCATGGGATCATTCGCTGCTCGCGAATCCGTTGAATCCGGTCACGCCGGCGTTCGCGAATGCTCCTCCGGGTTTTACTCCGATTATAAGCACGTCGCCTCACCTCTACAGTACGCGCCACAAACTCAGCGATTTGGACCTTTTGCTGCTCCCGCAATCCAGGATTCGATTCCGCTTTGGCTACTCACGAGGAATTTTCGAAGGCCCCGGATTCAGTTCCATCCATCAGGGCACCGAGCAGCTGCTGTTTCAAGACTATAAGACAACCCTAAACAACTACCGTCTCGGTGTCGATTTCCGAATCTTGCCGAAAACCAACATCAGCTATGACCAGATCTGGAGCTATTACAAGGGAGACACCGGCGCTAACGATCAGAATCAGCTCTTCGCACTTTCTAACGGAGCTCTCGTGGACATAGGCGTCGCGTTGAACGCCGGAGCGAGTCAGCCTTGCTCCAGTACCTTCCTCGCGGGAGGTGTTGTCAATCCCGTTTGCAACGCTTACTTCGACTACCTCCGCCACGGCAGGACCCGCACCAACGCGCCTACCGAGCAGCTGAGCCTGCAATCGAACTACCTGCCGGGCTGGGATCTCTCGGCCAAAGTGAGTTATACCAGCGGAAGCACCAACGTGTTTGACTGGCTCGAGAATTGGAACGGTCTCGAATCAAAATCGAACACACGGGGCGAAACAATCACTGGACCGGTCTTCGGCGAGCGCGTGGCGACAACAGCTGATTTCGGGGCGACCTGGCACCTATCCAGCGAATTGAGCTTCATCGATTCGTTCCATTATTCGAATTTCCACAATCCCGTCGCGTTTGACCCCTCCGCGTGTTCCTTTTTCGCCCCGAATCTCCTTACGTCCCCGACCGTTTTTTCGCCCGCGGTGGCCTTTCCGCTTACTTGCACGGTGCCCTCGGGCGCTGTTGCCGGCACTCCCGCCCACACCTCAAAATCCGGTCCCGACCTTTCAATCGCCGAGTCCAGCCTCTTCCTGAAACAGGATGAAAAAACCAATCTTGCAGAACTCGAGTACCAATTTTCGCCGCGGCTCGGAGCTCGGCTGGGATTTCGCTACCGCCACCGATCGATCAACGACAAGGACTTCGAAGCGGTCTCCGAAGTCTTTTTTCCGGACAATGCCAATCGTGGGGACTGCGCTCTCGAGAACGGGGTGCTTCCCGTGGGCTGCACGCCCAACGGCGACGGCTCATTCACATTCAGAACTCCACAACCCATCGAACTCGATACCGGCGAAACTTTCATTAACGAATACTCAGGCGTCTTCGGCATTTGGGTCAAGCCTTTGCCTGCCTGGAGGATTAGCTTCGATACCGAATTGATGAGCGCGGACAACTCGTTCACCCGCATTAGTCCGCGACAGTCGCAGGAATATCGTGTTCGTTCGACATACAAGCCTGCCCCCTGGCTGAATCTGAGCGGATCCATCACCATCTGGGAAGCCCGCAACAACGTACCGGAGATTGACAACCTTCAACACAATCGTTTCTATGGTTTCTCGGCATCGTTGCAACCGAGAGAATCTCTTGGGCTGGAGCTCGGCTACGACTACAATGACGTCTTCTCCCAAATTCTGATCTGTTACGTCACCAGTGTTCCGCCCCCCGGATTAAGTCAATGCCCCGGCTCGTCACTGGTGCAGCAGCTCTCGACTTATACCAATACGTCGCATTATGGCTACTTCCTCGCGAACTGGTCGCCTGGGAAGCGCCTTACGCTGCACCTAGGCGCGAACCTTACCGGCACGAATGGCTCAGTGTTGATTCTCAGTCCTACCGCACCGTCGGGGCCGCTCAATTCATTTTGGGCTCAGCCTGTCGCGGGCTTCGAATATAGGTTTGCAAAAGGATGGACCGGAAAGGCCTATTGGGGTTATCACGGCTATCACGAAGATGAGACTGCCCAATCGCCTCAAGACATTTTCGTTCCACGCAACTTTCATGCAAATTTGGTCACCCTTTCTCTTAGGTATGCGTTCTGAAGAACCCTCGATTCTAATTTGGGAGGAACCTGCACTATGAAAACCAAATCGATGTCGAAAATAATTTGTCTCGCACTCGCAACTATTGTTGACGTTCCGGTTCTGCTCTTCGCCAGGACCGGGGCGGACGACAAGAGCGCTGCAACTTACAAAGCGAAATGCGCGTCATGCCACGGCGCTGACGGGAAAGGCGATACGCCTGCCGGCAAGAGTACCAAAACGCGTAGTTTCGCGGACCCGGAGGTAGTCAAGGCGAGCGACGACGATTTCGCCGGGATCATCGAAAAGGGCAAAGGGAAGATGCCCGGCTATAGCAAGAGCATGAAGCCGGACGCGATCAAGGACATGGTGGCCTACATTCGCAGCTTGGCAAAGTGACCCTACCGAAAGGCCCTCGCGGCGAGAGGATCGCACGATTCCTGTCGCAGTCAGGACCTGTGAGATGACAATGCCTACTCTTTTGCTACTTGTTCTGATCGGAATGACCATTGCTCTGATCGCCGTATTCGTCTTTCGCCCGCAAATCACGCAGACCCAGGCGGGGAAAATCGCAGCATTTCTGGCCTTATTTGCCCTGCCCGTCCTTTGCGCGGGAATGGGTGCGTCGAGCGAACTCTTGCACGCCAAAAGTACAAAGTTCTGTCTTTCGTGTCACATCATGAAACCGTACGGCCAGAGTCTTCGCGTGGATGACCCGACCCATTTGGCAGCAGCACATTTTCAAAACCGTCGTGTGCCTACGGACGATGCTTGCTACTCATGCCACACGAATTACGCAATGTTCGGTGGCATTAAGGCCAAGATAGGGGGCCTGAAGCACATCTATGTCTATTACCTGGGGACACCTCCTTCGCCTGAAAACATCAAGCTCTATGAGCCATACAACAATCGCGAGTGCTTGCATTGCCATGCGGGTGCGCGTTCATTCGAAGAAGGAGCCGTCCACACGGCAGACCCGGAACTACTACCTGCGCTAAGAACGAATAAGGTGTCGTGCATATCAAGCGGCTGCCATGAAGTCGTCCACGATGTGAAGGACTTAAAAAATGCCAAATTCTGGAAAGGCGGTAGCTGATGCTGAGTACGAATGCATTTGACCGAAAGCTGCAAATTTCTGGAATGATCCTCATCATCGGCCTCGTTGTCGAAGGCCTTTGCCTACTGAGTGGCAGTCCGATCGGATTTATCTTATTTGTAGGTGTTGGCGTCCTTCTCATTGCCATTGGCATGCTCCACTATCTCTATTCGCTGGCCTCGACCGCATCTTCATCAGTGAAATGGGATTAACCGGGGAGCGCCCGGACAAACCGGCATGTGCAAGGGATGAACGTAACACCTACCACGGCTCGGCATCTGCAGGAATCGAAGCCGGTCGACAAATTCACAGACTTGTCCAGGAATCTAAAATCATTCGGCCATGAGATACCAATGCGGCGCCGAAAAAACGTAAAGATGCCAACGGCGGTTATTCCCCTACATGGTTGTTCTCGAATAGATGCGTCGTCAGGGGCGATGACAACCTGGAATGAGTTTCCTACACGCAGTTTGTGAGATCATCACAGCCAATTCGGCTGTCACTCGCGCTCACCAAGCACTGGAAATATGAGCCGGATTGCCTCATTGCCGCCCCGTTTTTCTGCAGCTTCCGTCAGATCAGAAGGATATGGCGGAAGCGCGTGGGAGTCGAACCGATTCGTGAGATCTCTCTCTTGTGACTTGACGCGTCCGTCGCCAGACAACACCAAGGCAAGGCCTGCCTACGAACGCTTCTCAATGCTTGGAAACATGCTCGCGCCAATGTGTCCTCTTCCGGCAAGCTAAGGTACGCGGATAGGAATAGCGACCCTATTGTTCCAGGTGAACTATCTGGGTCAAAAAGCACTTTCCATCAACCTTGACGTAATTGGTACGCGCGACATCAGATAGCTGCGTTGCGCTGGTGGGGTGTCGCAAACTGGCAATTTTTACAGTGGCATTACTCGCCCTTTGCGGCCATGGTGTGCTTTGTCACAACCCAGCACACTCGCCCTGCTTCAAGAAAGGGTTTCGCCCCGGAAGGAGCTTCAACGGGGAGGAGTCTCAACAGACACGCCATCAGCGCAAAGTCGATCCGCGCTGTTCTCACTGTCCGGACGTCTGATTCTCGCCCTTCTCTTAGGAGTGTCCTGTGCCCCCGAATGTGCGGGATACTCCGTCCTTTCGCATGAAGCTATTATCGATGCTTCATGGAAGGACGGCATTGAGCGTCTACTCTTGACCCGATTCCCCTCCGCTACTCCGGAGGAACTGCTCCAGGCACACGCCTATGCCTACGGCGGCGCAATTATCCAGGATATTGGTTACTACCCGTTCGGCAGTCGATTCTTCAGTGACCTTACGCACTATGTGCGAAGCGGTGATTTTGTACTTGCCTTGATCGAGGAATCAAAGAATCTAAACGACTACGCATTCGCACTGGGCGCTCTCTCGCACTACGCTGCCGATACCTCGGGTCACCAGCTCGCCACCAACCGAGCGGTTGCAATCATGTATCCCGGTCTGGCAAAGAAATACGGTCCTGTCGTTACCTATCAGGAAAAACCGTCCGCGCACCTGAAGGTGGAATACGGTTTCGATGTGGACCAAGTCGCCGAAGGAAACTACGCACCCAAAGCCTATCACGACTTTATTGGCTTTGAGGTTTCAAAACCGCTCCTCGAAAGAGCGTTCGCAAGAACTTATTCGCTCGATATGTCGAGCGTCTTTTTCAGTGTGGATCTGTCCATCGGGAGCTATCGCCACGCTGTTTCAACCGTGATTCCACGCATGACCAAAGTGGCATGGCATCTCAAGAAAGATGAGATTCAGAACAGCCACCCTAGCGAGACCAGGCAGGAATTCATGTACAACATCTCAAATTCGGGGTACCGCAAGGAGTGGGGCCACATCTATGAAAAGCCGGGGGGTTTCGCTCGCCTCAAGGCATTTTTCTTGCGTGTGGTGCCCAAAATCGGCCCGTTCAGCGGCCTCGCGTTTCATCCACCCACACCGGCCGTCGAACAGTTGTATATGAGCAGCTTCAACGCAACCTTAGACCACTATCGAGCGCTACTCCTTGCGCTACAAGAAGACCGCCTTCAATTGCCCAACGACAACCTTGACACCGGAGCAGTCACCGGAGCAGCGGCTTATAGACTCACTGATCAAACTTACGCCGAGTTGCTCGACAAAACGAGCGGCAAACCTGTCCCGGAAGCTCTGCGCCGAGACCTTCTTTCCTATTACGCCGATCTCGAAAAGCCCTTTGCCAACAAGCAGAACTCGAAGGCTTGGCATAAGCTCATTAAGGAATTGGACACCCTGAAATCGACGCCTCCTTCATCTTCCCGTGAAAGAGACAGACAAGTTAAAGGAGAGATCGCGGCGGCTAATTCTGCCGGGAACTCGGGAGGAAGAAGGGCAGAGCGTGACTTGCGAAAATTCTAGCATCCACCGCTGGCTAGGGCCTTCCCCAACCATTGTCTTCCAGGGACGCGTTTGTTGTGTGTCTGCCCCGCGGATACTGTCAATAGAGCTAGCGAAAATGAGCACGCACGCGCGGATGAAAAAGCTAGCGCCTGACGCTCTCGAAGCACATCCTTGAGTGCGTGCTCACGGCACGAACCCGCGGCGGTTGCACTTGCGGTTGCTTACCCCAGGGTGTATTTACGGAGTCTTAGGGGGAAACTGCAATGAAGAAGCCCGCCTTGCTAAAACTTGTTTGCGTCATCGTGACATGCGTCGCGCTCGCCCGCTCGCCGCAGCCTGCCTTTGCCCAGCGTGGTGGGCACGGCGGAGGAGGTGGCTTTCACGGCGGTAGAGGTTTCCATGGTGGCGCGGGGCACTTTGGTTTCAGCGGTGGGCATTCCTTTGGCGGCTACCATGGCGGTGGCTACTACGGCGGCTATGGCTGGCACGGTGGTTACGGCTGGCAGGGCGGTTACGGATGGGGAGGCAGATATTGGGGCTATCCGCGCTACGGTTGGGGCTGGGGATGGAGTTTTGGATTTGGCTTTGGGTGGCCGTATTGGGGATGGGGATACCCTTATGGCTACGTCTACAGTCCTTCGTATTACGCACCCTACCCCTACTACTATCCGGCGTATTGCCCTCCGGGCTCCGGGTGTTCCCCCGATGGGAACGACGACCCTCCGCCGCCAGATCCCACCCAGAAATCCCGAAGCGACCTCGCGAAGTCTTGGCGACCGTCGGCAAGAACGCCGAGCACGAACTATCCGATTCGCAATGTCACCGCGGTGGCGTCGCGTGCTCCGATTGTGTCGGTTGACAAGATAGACGCCACGACGAACAGCCACCGGGTCGCGGACACCGCCGTTGCCGAGCGGAATCCGAAGCTCCGCCCTGAAGTGCAGAAGGCGATGCGGGCTTTGCGCGAGATGCCACCGTTTGCACGCGAGAGGGCAATCGAGACCGGTCGCTACAGCCGCCTTTCGCCCGAGGAGCGGGAAGCTTTGAGAAATTTTGAGTAGCAACTGCCTGACGAACGACCAGAGCGACGCCACCGGAACGATGTGAGCCGCGTGAGACACGGGTGGTCTGGTTGGAATACGCTTCGAACCGCGGGCATTTGGTGTTCGAACTTAGAGAGTAATAAGGAGGGCCGGCCACTGGAGACAATTGCTCATGACGGGACGTACGACTCGTAGCTCAAATCGGAGCTGGCCGCAGCAACTCGCGGTTGAATATCTCTTTGCCCTTTAAGGGTACTATCCCCACGTATAGTCATCAAAAGCCGACAGATAGATTGCTTACTGCAGACCTGAGATAGCGTCAAACCTAAGCTTAGGATACTGCAAACCCCGAAATGGTTGGCCTCTAGAGACAATTCGAACATCACCCGCTCCCCTTCCGGCGACCAGCCCCCAGCCCAAGTCGTTTCAAACAGCCAGGGTCCTATTTTCTCACTTGTTTTCGGCAGAGCTTTGGCGTACAGTGGCGCGCGGTGTGAGTATCTGCCGGATAATAGTCCCCTCCATTAACGTCCCGGCAGGCCCTCTGGTGTTGTATGGATCCATTCCTAAGACGACCTTCCTTTTCGAGAAGAAAGACATCGCGCGTCGATACCGTCGAGAGCGTGTCGGTTTATTGGCGCTGTAATGATCGAGACGATGTTTCGACTGTTGGGGACCTCAGCTTCGGAGGTCTGTTTATCAAGACGCGCGCGCCACGGCCTGTGGGAGCAGCGGCCACGATTGATTTTCTTGTGCAGGAGGGGCAGATCAGGGCCGAAGCTGTTGTGCGCCATATGGAAACGGCCAATGGGTTGGGGCTGAAATTCACAGCAATGCCTGAAGGAGACCGTCCACGTCTGGGGATGTTGATAACAAGGCTACGTCATTCCTCTCGATCCGCATAGGGAACTTGGAAAGGTGGCTCATGCTGAGGCAAGGAGTTCCGCGGACGGTACTGGATATTTTCAAGCCAGGCGACGAAGTGAGTCGTTCCGGAATCTATCAGGTCATTCACGCGAATCAACATGCCAAACCACACGAAGTTACATGCGTGTACAGCGACCGGTTTCCTCCGTGCAGAGACTGCAGACAGGATGTCCGGTTTGTTCTAATGCGCGGTGCGCAACACGTCGCAAGCCACGAGCATTTCAAGTAGCCGAGGCACTTTCCTGCCGTAGGTGCCCAAGAGAAGTTTCAGAGCGACATGGCTAAAGGTCGGTGGGCGGGGAAATCGCCGAAGCTGGCACTATGAGCGGGTTGGGCGGTTTGCGGAACTCATCGGACCCGGACACGAGAGCGGGGCTCGAGAGAACCGTTTTCTTAAGGTTCATTATAGTGCTTTTGCGTCGCTGCCTTTGCTGCTAAAGACAGCTTCCAACACTCCCGGGCAATCGCCCAATCTTCCTGTGCATGGATAACCAGAACGCGTATCGCCGAGTGCGTTGTGGCGATATCGCGATCCGAGCCGGAAGTAAGATTCTTTGCCGGATCAATGGCAAGACCAAGAAACGCGAAATTGCTGCAGGCTGCAGCTCGCACTTCGGCGGAGTTCTCTCCAATTCCTGCCGTAAAAACTAACGCGTCCATCCCGCTTAGAGTTGCAGCCATCGCGGCAATGCCAGACCGCAGGCGATGGATGAAAACCTCGAACGCGAGCTTCGCTCGAGCGTTTCCTTCTTGCATCGCAGAGACGACCATGCGCATGTCGGCTGAGAGGCCCGAAATTCCCAGCAATCCAGACTTGGCATTCAATATCTCGTCGAGGTCTTGTCCGGTGTGACCCTGGCGCAGCAAATACGTCAGGATGCCTGGATCTACGGACCCCGAACGGGTTCCCATCATTAATCCCTCGAGCGGCGTAAAGCCCATTGTGGTGTCGACACTGCGACCGCCTTGGATCGCCGCAAGCGAACATCCATTCCCGAGATGGCAGGTTACGAGCTTCAGGGCAGCAGGATCCTTCGCAAGCAGTTGGGCTGCGCGCTCGGCGCAATACTGATGGTTGATCCCATGAAACCCATAACGACGAATCCCCTGCCTGAGCCATTCGTAAGGACCAGGATACACAGCCGCTGCCTCTGGCAGGCCACTGTGAAAGCCGGTGTCGAAGACTGCCACTTGGAGAACGTCACCCATACGTTTCTCGATGATTTCAATCCCGTCCAGCTCAGCACGGTTGTGAAGCGGCGCCAGCGGGGACATGCTTCGAATCGCGGTCTTTACCTCTCGGGTGATTGCTGTCGGCTGGGTAAGTTCCTGTCCCCCGTTCACGATGCGATGCCCGACAACGTCGAGTTCGGAAAGACTGCTAAGAACGCGAGCTTGGCCCCGGGTTAGAGCATCGAGCAACCGAACCGTGGCTTCCGGACGCGGGCCAAGGGTGGTCGCCTGGTTGAGGATTGCTCCTGTCGAATTGCGCGTTTGGAGAACGACCCGGTCGCCTTGCCATTCAACTTGCCCGTCCCATAGAGCTGCCGTGGGAGATGGAGGCAACGGGTCGGTGAAGTCATACAGGCTGGCTTTTTGGCTACTCGATCCGGAATTGAGAACGAGAATTTTCATTCAATAGGACCACTTCCAGTCGCGAATTTCAGGCAGATCGTCTCCGCGCTCGCAAATGTAGTGCCTGTGTTCTACGAGCTTGTTGCGCAAGAATTGTTTGAAATGGGCGCCAACGCGTTGCAAGGGGGGCACGCGGTCAACCACGTCGCCCGCGAGGTGAAAGCGGTCTAAATCGTTCAAGACGGTCATATCGAAGGGCGTCGTCGTTGTTCCTTCCTCCTTGTATCCCCTGACGTGGAAGTTGTCATGATTGGTGCGGCGGTAGGTGAGGCGGTGAATCAGCCAAGGATAGCCATGGTAGGCAAAGATGACTGGTTTATCCGTTGTGAATATCGAGTCAAATTCACGATCAGAGAGTCCGTGGGGATGTTCAGTTGAGGGTTGGATCGTCATCAAATCGACCACATTGACGACGCGGATTTTGATATCCGGGAAATGCTGCCGCAACAGGTCCACTGCCGCCAGAGTTTCCAGGGTTGGGATGTCTCCGGCGCAGGCCATGACGGCGTCCGGCTCACTGCCCTTGTCAGTCGAGGCCCACTGCCAAATTCCGATTCCATTCGTGCAATGCGCAATGGCAGATTCCATATCGAGCCACTGCAAGGCAGGTTGCTTTCCGGCAACGATCACGTTTACATAGTTCCGGCTCCGAAGGCAGTGGTCGGTCACCGAAAGCAACGTGTTGGTGTCCGGTGGCAGGTAGACGCGCACGATGTCGGCTTTCTTGTTCACAACGTGATCGATGAAGCCGGGGTCCTGATGGGTGAATCCGTTGTGATCCTGGCGCCAGACGTGGGAGGTCAGAAGGTAGTTCAAGGAGGCAATCGGCCGGCGCCACGGGATATTCCTCGTGACCTTGAGCCACTTGGCATGCTGATTGAACATGGAGTCCACAATGTGGATGAAGGCTTCGTAGCAAGAGAAGAAGCCGTGCCGGCCAGTTAGCAGATAGCCTTCGAGCCATCCCTGGCACATGTGCTCGCTCAAAACCTCCATGACGCGACCGTTCGACGAGAGATGCTCGTCGGTAGGCAGAATCGGTTCCATCGTGACTTTGTCGGTGACTTCATACAGCGCATCGAGTCGATTCGAGGCCGTCTCGTCCGGACCGAATACACGGAAGTTTTTGGAGTCAGCGTTGAGTTTCATCACGTCCCGCAGGAAATTCCCTAAGACCCGCGTTCCTTCGGCAACCTCGGTGCCGGGTCTCGCTACAGGAACGGCATAATCGCGGAACTCGGGCATCACCAGATCCTTCAGAAGCAACCCGCCATTTGCGTGCGGATTGGCGCCCATCCTGCGGTTGCCGCTTGGCGCTAGTTCCGCGAGCTCAGCGATCAACTTGCCGCTCCCATCGAATAGCTCCTCTGGCCGATAGCTCTTCATCCACTCTTCCAGTATTTTCAGATGGTCAGGTCGAGACGCCAGGTCGGTGACCGGAACCTGGTGGGCGCGCCAGGTATCCTCGACCGGTTTCCCGTCCACCACCTTCGGACCTGTCCAGCCCTTCGGTGTCCGCAGGATGATCATCGGCCAAACCGGGAGGCCTCTCGGGCGCCCCGCACGCGCGTCGTTCTGAATCGCCTGGATTTCATCTGTAACTCGATCGAGCGTGCCTGCCATGATTTGGTGCATGGCTTCTGGCTCGTGACCTTCCACAAAATAGGGCTTGTAGCCATACCCGGTGAAAAGCTGCGTGAGCTCTGTGTCGCTAAGACGGCCAAGTACGGTCGGATTCGCGATCTTGTAACCGTTCAGATGCAGAATAGGTAGAACAGCGCCGTCGCGCGCGGGATTCAGAAACTTGTTCGAATGCCAGCTCGCAGCAAGCGGGCCCGTTTCGGATTCACCGTCGCCGACTACACAACAAACCAGAAGGTCCGGATTGTCGAAAGCTGCGCCGTAGGCGTGCGCAATGGAATATCCGAGCTCTCCACCTTCATGAATTGATCCGGGTGTTTCAGGAGCCACATGGCTGGGAATGCCTCCGGGAAAGGAGAACTGCTTGAACAGCCTCTTCATACCATCTGCACTCATGGGAATGTGAGGATAGAACACGCTATAGGTGCCCTCCAGATAGGTGTTCGCGACCAAGCCCGGTCCACCGTGGCCCGGACCTGTGATGTAGATGACGTTCAGAGCGTGCTTCTTTATCAGCCGATTGAAGTGAACATAGATGAAATTCAGCCCCGGAGTTGTGCCCCAATGGCCCAGCAGGCGCGGCTTGATGTGTCCGATTTTCAGAGCTTCACGCAGGAGTGGGTTTTCGTACAGATAGATCTGCCCGACGGAGAGGTAATTGGCGGCACGCCAGTAGGCGTGCATCTTGCGGAGCTCTTCCTTGGACAACGGTTGTTGCGATTCCGAAGACTTCGCTGAACCAACTGGTGCAGGAGTAGCCATAACGTCACGCTCCATGCCGCAAACGAAAGGACGAATTGTAGACGTCGTCCATCTTATCCCCGCGCTCTTAACCAGGCCATCGCCACTAGCTCAGAACGAAGTCCGCGAAAATTGCCTGCAAGCTGAATGTTCTGGCCACGGAATCGGAGTGCGATTTGACGGCTCGGCCTCCGAACAAAGTTGGTAGCAGGTCCGGGACGCGGCGCCGGCTGACATCGCGCGCAGCTGGCTGCGAGGAACACAAGCTCCCTTACAAATAACAGCGCGGGACGATGAAAAATGAAGATTATCCAATGGGATGCACAGAAGACCTGATTCCGGGGAATGGATAGTTATGCCGGGGTTCCGAATGATGAAGGTATCATCCAGTTTCTTTGCCGCTCGGCTACTCCTGGCGCAGCGCATTCATGGGATCAACACGGCTGGCCCGGCGCGCCGGTACGAGGCTCGCGAGCATCGCAGCCAGGACCAAGAACGGAATCATAATCATAAAGGTCGACAATGCGATCGGCTGCATTCCTTCTACCAGGCGTTCCAAAATGCGTCCGGCTGCCACGGCGGCAGCTGTGCCGATACCTAGGCCCAGGAAAATCATTCCCAGGCTTTGCCGGAGGACCAACCGCGTAACGTCGGAAGGGCTTGCGCCGATGGCCATGCGCAGGCCGATTTCCGGAACACGCCGGCCTGTCAAATACGCCAACACACCATAAATGCCGATGCACGCAAGCAGCAAAGCGAGAGCCGCAAAAATCCCAAACAAAAGCAACAGAAAGCGCTCTAACGCCAGGGAGTCATGAGCAAGCTGCTCCATGGTGTGCACCTGATACAGCACTTGGTCGCCGGCAGCACCGCGCAAGGCGCGCCGCAGCGGCCAGACGACGGTCAATGGCGGAACGCTGGTGCGCACCGCAATAGACATGAGCTGCGACCAGCGCGTCAGAAACGGCGGAGCCACCTGCGCAAATGGATAGTATAACTGCGCTCGCACCTGGGCTTGATCGTCGCCGGCGAGGCCCCAGTAGCGCACGTGGCCGACGACGCCCACGATTTTGTACGGCGTGGAGCACTCCACAAAAGTTTGGGTTGCTTGAACGCAGGGCATATCGGGAATCCACAGGTTCTTTCCGAGCGCATCCTGTCCAGGAAACGCGCTTTTCGCCAGGACATCGTCGACCACGATCACCGGCTCGCTTCTCATTCGGTCGTGGTCGTCGAAAAATCGCCCCTCTAGCAGCGGCATGCCCATCACCTTGAGATATTCAGGAGTCGCGCTGCTAGCCAGCACCACTGGCTGCCTATTCTGGGGCGGAACGTCGGCGCTCGTCCAATAGCCGAGTTGGTTGTTGCCTTCCCGCATGGGAACGATATCCACGGCGGTAGCGGACTCGACCCCGGGGACGCGCTTCGCGCGAGCGATTACATCTTCCCAGGCCGCGGGAATCTTCGCGGGATCGGCGAGCGTAGCCGGAGAAAGGCCCACGCGCATGACCAGGAGATTGCGGATGTCCAGTCCCGGATCGAGCGAGGAAGCATGCAATAGCGTGCGCCCGAGCATGCCGGCAGCAACCAGCAGGACAATCGCCAACGCCATCTCCGAGACGACGAATGCGGAGTGCAAGCGCCGCGCGCCGGCGGTCACCGTCCGTGCTCCGACGCGCAGAATCTGTTCCACTTCGCGTACCGGAGCGCGCCATGCTGGGGCCAGCCCGAAAAAAACACTGGTCAGGAGGCTCACAGCGATTGCAAAAAGCAGCACACGCCAATCAAGTTGCACTTCTTCGGCACGGGGCAAATCACCCGGCCAAAAAGCCAAAAAGGGATGAAGGCCCCCATTTGCAAGCAGCACACCGAGAATGCCACCGACGAGGCTGAGCAACGAGCTCTCGGTCAAACATTGCCGCACAAGCCGTCCGCGGCTCGCTCCGAGGGCCACCCGCATCGCCAACTCCCGCTCGCGGGAAATCGCGCGCGCCAGCATCAGGCTCGCTACGTTGGCGCACGCGATCGACAATACGAGCCCGACAGCGCCCAAAAGTAGCCAAAGGGTTGACCCCACAACATCGTCTACGGGGGGCCGAAGCCGCTTGACTTGCAAGGAACGACCTTTGTTTGTGTCAGCGAAGGCCGCCGCCAAGCGACTCCCCGTCAGCGCTACTTCCGCCTGAGCCTGCTCGACCCTGGCACCGGGCCGCAAGCGTCCCACCACGTGGACCGGCTGCGCCGCACGACTGTGCAAGTACCCTGCCGGGTCCTGCCCCAAGGGCGTGTACACTTCCGGTTCGTTCCCGTATAGTCGGAGTCCTGCGGGCGCAACGCCGACGATGGTGTAGCGCTTTTGTTCGAGAACGATCGAGCTTCCCAGCACCTTGGCGCTTGCGTCGAAGCGGCGCTGCCAGAAGCTGTAGCCGAGAATTGCCACGGGTGCCGCTCCAATCTTGTCCTCCTCGGGCAAAAAGGCGCGGCCGAGCGCCAGCGGTACGCGCAAAACGGAAAACAATTCGGGTGAGATTTCGAAGTAGTCGACGTACTGAGGATCACCGGGCGCGCTGAGCGTGCCTGAGTTATAGACCAGCGCGGCCATGTCGAGTGAGTGGCTGTCACGCTGGCAATCAAGAAAATCCAGGTAGGCGAGCTTCTGCTCTCCGTAGATTTTTGCGTTCCACCCTTCGGTGTGACCGTTCACCGCGACCAGCCGGTCAGGTTGCGGATAAGGAAGAGGCTTGAGCAACACGCCGCTGACCAGGCTAAACATCAGGGTGGTTGCTCCCGTGCCAAGCGCCAGCGCCAGGAGCGCGACCGCAACAAACCCGGGGTATTGCCGAAAACTGCGAATCGCGTAACGGAGGTCCTGAAGGAAGTCCGCAGCCCAGCGCCATCCCCACATGTCGCGCGTGACTTCCTCGGCGATGGCCACGTTCCCGAATTCACGGCGAGCGGAATGTCGAGCTTCTTTTTCAGTTTGCCCGGACTCGATGCCTTCGCGTTCGGCAAGAAGCAAATGCGCCTGAATCTCTTGCCGCAATTCCGCATTGCGCTGCTTCCTCCGCCGGAGGGTCCATTTCATGGTGCGTCCTCCTTTTGGGCAGGATCCAGGATTCCCGCAATAGCTGCCGTGAGCCGCCGCCACCGAGAACGCTCCGACATCAATTGCCGCTTTCCCGCTTTGGTCAGGTGATAGACACGCAGCCGTGGGCCAAGCTCCGACGCCTTCCATTCCGCGGCGATCCAGCCTTTGCGCTCAAGCCGGTGGAGCGCCGGATATAAGGAACCGGTGTCCACCTTCAGAATTTCACCAGAGTTCGTGCGGATGGCCTTGCTCAGGGCGTATCCATGGCGGGGCGCCCACTGCAACGTCTGCAGAATGAGCATATCCAGAGTGCCTTGGAGGATCTCCGTGCGATTTTGGTAGCGATCCTTTCGTTGCGACATTTGTTGGTATGTAGACACGCTTCCTAGACCTAGGTAAGCATTCTACATACCAAAAAACTGCGCGAAGGCGAAATCTCTTGGTCCGATGACGGGCTTGCATTCGTCCTGGGCGACCCAGGGCCCGAACGAATTAGCAGGCATTGGAGTTAAGATGGAAGCTTGTGACGGAACCGCCGTGTTCCCCGCCCGCGTGGCTATAGATACTAGGCCTTTGTGCCTGCCCCAGGCGAGTTCGCATGTGTTCGGAGTTGGGACTGACAATCCCACTTTCGGGGAGCCGGCGCTAGCCTCCTCTCTTAGCTACCTGCTAACACTCTGACGTTAAGGGACTTGCGGCAGGGAACCTTGGGCACATGAGTTGCGTTCCAAAGAACGGACCTTCATATGGATATACAACGACCTTCCAACGCGCGGGCAAAAAAAATCCGCCGAATTATCTACGCCGCCGTGGCATTCCTGCTGATCGGAGGCGTGAGCTACGGGCTTTCGCGTCTGCGGCCCGCGGCACCCACCGTGGACCGGGCGACGATCTGGCCGGACGAAGTGAAACGCGGACCGATGCTGCGCGAGGTGCGTGGCTTGGGAACGCTGGTACCGGAAGACATTCGCTGGATTCCGGCACAAACCAACGCCACGGTAGAACGAATCGTTCTGCGGCCCGGCGCCATCGTGCACCCGAATTCGGTCATTCTGGAACTCAGCGATCCCCAGCTGCAACGCGACCTGTTGGACGCCGAGTACCAGCTCAAGGGCGCGGAAGCCGATTTCGCCAACCTAAAAGTTCAGGTCAACAGCCAATTGATGAACCAAAAGTCCACCGAAGCGTCGGTTCGCAGCGACTATGAGCAGGCTCGCCTGCAGCACGAGGTCGACGTAAAACTATTGAAAGAAGGAATCCAGTCCAGCCATATTGAGGACCTCTCCAAAGTCAAGGAAGAGCAGCTAGCGATCCGCCTGCAGTTGGAGGCGGAGCGCACGCGCGTGGCGACCGATTCCGCGGCGGCGCAGCTTGCGGCGCAGGAAGCAAAGGTCGAGCAGCAGCACGCGCTCTATAACCTGAAGAAAAGCCAGTACGATGCCATGCACCTTCGCGCGGGGATCGAAGGTGTGCTGCAGCTCGTCCCAGTCGAGGAAGGGCAGCAGGTGACGCCTGGAACAAATCTGGCGCGCGTGGCCGATCCCAACAAGCTCAAAGCGGAAATCAAAATCCCAGAGACGCAAGCCAAAGATGTGCGCATCGGGCAGAAGGCGACGATCGATACGCGAAACGGCATCGTAGACGGCCACGTTTCGCGCATCGACCCCTCGGTACAAAACGGCACGGTGACCGTCGATGTATCCGTCGACAAGCCGTTCCCGCCGGGTTCCGGCGCGCGAGCGGATTTGAGCGTGGACGGAACGATAGAGCTCGAGAACCTGAAGGATGTGCTTTACGTGGGACGGCCGGTGAATGGTCAGGCAGACAGCACGATAGGAATTTTCAAGCTTGTGGGTGACGGATCGGAAGCCGTGCGCGTCAACGTCAAGCTGGGGCGGAGTTCGGTGAACACGATTGAAATCCGGGACGGTCTGAAGGTCGGAGACAAGGTGATTCTTTCCGATATGTCGCAGTGGGACGCTTTCGACCGGATTCGCCTCAAGTAACAGGTATTCCTCTTCGGAAGACGGTTCGGGGCAGAAATTAGAAAATAACGGAAGTCCTAGGGAGCGGGGAGAGCTGATGCAGACGCTCTGGCAGGATCTGCACTATGGCGTGCGAATGCTCGGTAAGAGCCCGACGTTCACCGTCGTCGCGGTGGTAACTCTGGCCCTGGGCATCGGAGCGAACACGGCGCTTTTCAGCGTGGTTAATGCGGTGCTCCTCAATTCGCTTCCTTATCATCAACCGAATCGCCTTGTCGCCCTCGCGGAAGGTGATCGAGAGACGTCGGACCCGAGCAAAGTTTCTTACGGAGCGGCGGCGGATTGGAAAGCGCGTAGCCGCGCCCTGCAATCCATTGCGCTCTACCAGGAATGGACGCCAACGTGGACGGAAGGAAGCGCTCCGGAAATCGTTTACGGGTTCCGTGTTACGCAGGATTTTTTTCCCATGTTGGGAGTGGAGCCGGCCATGGGGCGCGCCATCCTTCCCGAGGATGATCGCCCGGATCGTTGGCACATTGTGTTGCTAAGCCACGCGTACTGGGTACGGCGCTTCGCGGCAAACCCAAAAGTGATCGGGACGAACATTATTCTCGACCAAGTTCCATTCCAGATCGTCGGCGTTTTGCCCGAGAGCTTCCAACCGCTCTCGTTTAGCGACGCTGGGAGCCCGCCGGAGGTGTGGGCGGCTTTGGGATACGACCTTTCCTTGCCCGACGCTTGCCGCAGCTGCCAGCACCTGCAAGCCGTGGCCCGGTTGCAAGACGGAGCAAGCGTCGAGCAGGCGCGCGCCGAAATGAACTCGATTGCCACCGAACTCGCTCGGGAATTCCCGAAGGACTACCCTCCGGAATCCTTTGTGAAGATGACGCCGCTGCGTGAGAGCTGGTACGGCCGGGTGCAATCCGCTTTATGGATGCTGCTGGGAGCGACGGTGGTTGTCCTGCTGATTGCTTGCGCCAATGTGGCGAGCCTGCTTTTGGCGCGAGCGGCAAGTAAGCAACGGGAAGTGGCCCTTCGGGCAGCTTTGGGTGCAAGCCGGTTGCGGATTGTGCGGCAATTGCTAACCGAAAGCGCCTTGGTCAGTGTGCTCGGGGGTATCGGCGGGATCTTCTTGGCCTTCTGGGGAACCAAGCTTCTGATCCTGTGGGGGCCGCAACAGATTCCGCGTCTCAGCGACGTGCAAGTGAATAGTTGGGTTCTCATCTTCACGTTGTTTGTAAGCCTGGCTACGGGAATCTTAACGGGGCTCGCTCCTGCCCTTCAGGCGGCGCAGGTGGACCAGCGGGAAGCGCTGCAACAGACTTCCCGGAGCTTGGTCGGAGTCTCCCGTTGCGGGTTTCGCAGCCTGCTTGTCGTCGCGCAGGTGGCTTGCGCTTTTGTTCTCGCTGCGGGGTCTGCACTGCTACTGAAAAGCTTTGTTCGCGCGATGGACGTCACGCCCGGTTTTGACGCGCAGAGACTTTACACGACGAATTTTGCTCTCATCGGCCCGAAATATGAAGATCCCCAAGCGGTAGTCCGCTTCGAGCGGGAGGTTCTGGAACGTATTCGCTTGCTGCCAGGAATAGAGTCAGCCGGGATTACCAGCGTTCTGCCGACCGGCGGAGGTCTCGATCGGGCGGGATTGCAGGTTCAAGACCGCCTGATTCCGCCACCGCAAGTTCCGAGCGTGGACCGGTATGAAGTCAGCCCGGATTACTTTCCTGCGATGGGGATGCCCCTCAAGCGCGGACGCCTGTTCACCGAGGCCGACGCGGCCGGAGCCTCCCCTGTCGCGATCCTTAGCGAGAAGACCGCGCGGGAGGTATGGCCAAACGAAGATGCCATTGGCAAACGGATTCAGTTAGGAGGGCGCCACGAAGACCGGCCCTGGGCCGAAATTGTTGGCATCGTGGGCGATGTCCATCAATACGGCCTTGATTCCCCAACCACGCCGCAAGCGTACTTACTCTATTCGCATCATCCATTTCTCCGCCCGTGTCTGGTGATCCGGAGCGGCGTAAACGCGCGTACTTTGACGCGCGAAACGGAAAGCATATTGTGGTCTCTCGACAAGAATGTTCCGGTTTGGAACCCTGCCATGATGGAAGAGATCCTCGCTACATCATTCTCGCGGCGCCGCTTCACCACTGCCCTCTTCAGCGGCTTTGGTTTCTTGGCGCTCCTGCTAGCGGCTACTGGCATTTATGGCGTGATGAGCTCTCAGGTGGCGCAGCGCACGGGAGAGATTGGAATTCGCATGGCGTTGGGAGCGCAGCGGAGCGATGTCCTGAGGATGATTCTGGATGGCGGAGCGCGCCTTACGGCTTCGGGGCTCTTCTTAGGTTTTGCCGGCGCTGTGAGTCTCAGTTCCTTGCTGCGAAGCCAGCTCTACGGCATTGGGCCGAACGACCCGCTAACTCTTTGCGAAGTCCTCCTGGTTGTGGCTTTGGTGGCGCTGGCGGCATGCTTCATACCTACGCGACGGGCGACGCGTGTGGACCCGCTGGTGGCGTTGCGATATGAGTGAACTTTCCAGTGGTGTTAGGCGTTATAACTACTGGGGATAGAACGGATTTCCCGAATCGAGTTCGATAAGGAGAGCCTATGGTAGAAGCAAATGGAACGCTGATCAAGATGGAAGGTGTGAAGAAGGTTTTTTACACCGATGAAGTGGAGACGCACGCCCTCGAAGAAATCCACCTGGAAATCAAGAGAGGGACGTACATCTCCATTGCCGGTCCCTCGGGCTGCGGCAAATCCACGCTGCTGTCGATTCTCGGGCTGCTCGATTCTCCGACCGACGGCAACTATTGGCTGAACGGCCAGCCGGTGGCGAAGCTGACGATCAGCGAACGCACGCGGATCCGCAACCGCGAAATCGGCTTCATCTTTCAGGCGTTTAACCTGATCGGAGACCTAACCGTCTACGAGAACGTCGAATTGCCGCTGACCTACCGCGGCACGAGCGCCGCCGAGCGGAAGCAGAAAGTTCAGCAAGCGCTTGAGCGCGTGGGAATGGCCCATCGTTTGCGCCATTACCCGTCGCAGCTGTCCGGCGGTCAGCAGCAGCGTGTGGCCGTGGCGCGCGCGCTGGTTGGCGATCCGCTCATCCTGATGGCCGACGAGCCTACCGGCAACCTCGATTCCAAAAATGGCGAAGCGGTGATGGAGCTGCTGCGCGACCTGCACCGCAACGGCGCAACCATTTGCATGGTGACCCACGACCAGCGCTACGCCAACTTCGCAGAGCGCACCATTCACCTTTTCGACGGCCGCATCGTCGAGGAGACTCAGGAAGCCGAAGTCGGAGCCTGACGCCGAGGACTATGGGCGCGATTTGGCAGGACATCCGCTACAGCGGGCGAATGCTGTGGAAGCAGCGGCTGGCAACCCTGGTTTCCATCCTGGCGTTCGCCGTGGGCATTGGTGTCAACACCGCTATGTTCAGTCTCGCCGAAGCTTTTCTGCTGCATCCGGCTCCGTTTGAAAATGCGAACCGCGTCGTTGCCTTGGTCGACTCTCGCCCGCACCAGAATATCGATATGAACGCCATTGCGCCGGCAACCTACTTTGACTGGCGGAAGGAAGTGCGCTCGTTCGATCGCCTTGGCGCGTACGCGTGGGACGAGACAAGCCTGACCGGCAACGGCCCTCCGCAAAGGATCCAGGCTTTTCGGATTTCCGCCAACTTGTTCGAGATGCTCGGCGTTCAGCCGCAGCTTGGGCGCGGGTTTTTGAGCGAAGAAGAGCAGCCGGGCAAGGACCAGGAAATCATTCTGGGCCACGCCCTTTGGGAGCAGCACTACGCTTCCGATGAACACATCCTCGGAAAAAACATCAAGGTCGACGGCAAGAGCTTCACCGTCGTGGGAGTCATGGCCAAAGGCTTCGATTTCCCGTTGCCTGCCGAAGCTTGGATCCCCCTGGCCATTGACACTAAGGAACGCGAGCGTCGGGACAGCCGGTGGCTTTGGGTGCTCGGCCGTCTGAAGCCGCGCGTCTCTTTCTCCGAGGCTTCCGCGGAGATGCAGGCCATCGCCCAGCGCGAAGCCCAGGCTTATCCCGAAAACAACAAAGGCTGGGAACTTCGCTCGATGACCCTCGCGCAATCCATGACCGGCGATATCACGCGCGAGTACACGTTGCTGCTGATGGGTGCTGTCGCATTTGTCTTGCTGATCGCTTGTGCGGATGTGGCCAACGTGCAGTTCGCGCGTATGGCCGGGCGCACGAACGAATTTGCGGTGCGCACCGCGATCGGCGGGAGCCGCTCGAGGATTATGCGGCAATTGCTCATGGAAAGCCTGCTTCTCGCCGGCTGCGGCGCGGCAGTAGGCTTGCTGATGGCCCAATGGGAAATCCAGATGATTCTTTCGCACATGCCGCCGGATGTAGCCAAATTCATCGCGGGGTGGAAGACGATCGGTCTGGATCCCAATGCATTTTTGTTTACACTGGCGATCGTTGTGCTCTGCGCCATTCTCTCCGGAATGGCCCCGTCTTTGTTTGCCTCGCGCGCCAACCTGGCCGATTCATTGAAGGAAAGCGGGCGCGGTTCCACCTCGAGTCGCGCGCGCGGCCGTTTGCGGGGAGCGCTGGTGGTGGCGGAGATTTCGCTGGCCCTGGTTTTGCTCGTAGGCGCAGGCCTGCTGGTGAAGAACTTCCAGGGATTGCTGAACGTGAATGAGAGTTACTCGCCGCGAACTCTTTTGACCATGAACGTCGGGTTGTCCGACACGCGGTACCCCAAGGACTCCACGCGCCTCGCGTTCCACGAGCAGGTGCTCGAGCGTCTTAGCCGGTTGCCTGGCGTCGAGTCGGCCGCCTTTGTTACGCATGTGCCTTACTCGGAGGGGGGTGGCGTGGGCACCTATGTTTTCTCGATCGAGGGTCGCCCTCCCGCCGAGCGCGGCGAGTTGCGCAATGCCATCATCGAGACGGTGAGCCCCAATTATTTCGGCTTGATGAAGATCGCCCTTCTCGGGGGCCGCTTGCTCACCGACGCCGACGGCGCTAACGCTCCTCCCGTGGCGGTGATTAGTGAAAGCCTCGCGCGGCGGTACTTCCCGGGAGAGAATCCGCTGGGCGCGCACATCAAAGTCGGCGGAATGGATTCGCCGCGTCCGTGGATGACGATCGTGGGCGTCGTGAAGGACGTTCACTATAGCTGGATCAACAAGGAGAATATCCCGACGATTTATGGTCCGTTCCGGCAAGCCCCTCCTTATTACACCACCATCCTGCTTCGGGCTGCGGATGATCCCTCTCAGCTCATCTCCGCGGCTCGCGCGCAGATCGCCGCGGTCGATCCCGAGTTGCCGCTTTACAACATCAAGCCGATGAACCGTATTATCACCGAATCCATCATCGGCATTGCCTATGTCGCGGCGATGATGGCGGTGCTCGGGGGCATCGCGCTGGTGCTCGCCTCGGTCGGCGTTTTCGGCGTGATGTCCTATTCGGTAAGCGAACGTGTGCATGAGATTGGCGTCCGCATGTCGCTTGGCGCACAGACCTCGGACATCGTGCGCATGGTGCTGCGAAGGGGCATGCTTCTCACCATCATCGGCTTGGCGATTGGGCTGCCCATTGCTTTTGCCTTGGCGCGCGCGCTTTCCTCCGTTTTGTTTGGCGTGGCGCCCGCGGATCCATTTTCGTTTATTGGTTTGCCGCTCTTGCTTGCGGGAGTTGCGGCCTTGGCGTCTTATCTGCCGGCGCGCCGCGCTGCGCGTGTCGATCCGCTGGCCGCGCTGCGCTGTGAATAATGTGGATTTCCCCGCCGAGTAATCGGGGGGCGACGAAATGCTAACCATCTGGCAAGACCTGCGATATGCCGCGCGCATGCTCGGGAAATATCCCGGCTTTACGGCCGTTGCCGTACTCACCCTCGCTCTGGGCATTGGCGCAAACACCGCGATTTTCACCGTCGTTTACGGCGTGCTTCTTCGTCCACTGCCATTCCCCGAGCCAGACCGGATTGTCCAGCTCGCGGAGGCCTACCAAGGGCAATCCGACGAAATGGACCTCACCTCCAATCAGTTAGATCATCTGTGCGAGTACGGGCAGCCGTTCGAACACATTGCCGGCTACACAGACGTGGGCTTTAACCTCGCGACGGCCAATGAAGCCGAACATATTCGTGGTATGCCGGTGTCCGCCGAATATTTTCAAGTCTTGGGGGTCCGTCCAGCTCTCGGCCGCGGTTTTCTTCGCGAAGAAGACCATGGCGATGGTGAACACGTAGCCGTCCTGAGCCACGGGTTGTGGATTCGCCGCTTCGGCGGAGATCCGGGAGCCGTTGGCCGAAAGGTTTTGATGGATGGCGAGGCCTACACGGTAATTGGCGTGATGCCCCAGGGCTTCGATCCGCGAGCGAGTTCAGAGTTGAACCCGGGAGTTCGCGCCGAGGTTTGGGTTCCGCTGGCATTGGTGGCAAAAACGGCCGGCAGCGGGGAAAACATTCCGGTGATCGCCCGGCTCCGGCCTGGAGTGACACCTGCGCAACTCCAGTCGCAGATGGACGTCGTGACGCAAGACTTTCGCGTTCGATACCCCGGGGATGTTACGAAAGAAACGGTCATGAGTTTTCGGCCCTATCAGGCCATGATCGGCTCGGAGATGCGGCCGTTCCTGTTGATTCTGCTGGGAGCGATCGGTTTCGTACTGTTGATCGCCTGTGCCAACGTCGCGAACCTTCTGTTGGCGAAGAGCGGCTCGCGCGGACGAGAAATTGCCGTGCGCCTCGCTCTAGGTGCATCGCGATGCCAGTTAGTACGGCAACTGATTACGGAAAGCATTTTGATGGCCTTGGCTGGGGGAGCGCTCGGCTTGGCCTTGGCCAGCGCGGGAATGGGCTCGCTTTTGGCGATGGCGCCCAGCACTTTGCCGCGTGTGGGTGATATCCGACTGGACGCACGGATTTTTGCGTTCACTTTTGCTGTCTCCCTTTTGACGGGGGTTTTGTTTGGCTTGGCGCCGGCGATCTATGCAACAAGGACCAATCTGAGTGAAACGCTTAAGGAGGGTGAAGGGAGGGCGAGCGCCGGCGGGCGACGGTCGCGCCTGAGAAAGGGATTGGTTGCGGCTGAATTTGCGCTATCGCTGGTCTTGCTGACGGGCGCGGGCTTAATGATCGCCACTTTTGCGAAGCTCCTCTCGACGGACCCCGGATTTGATCCGCGCCATGTTCTCACCATGCAATTCTGGCTGACCGGCTCGAAATACGACTCCACCCGAGCGATCATGAATCTCTATCGCGCTGTGGAGCAACGCATCGAAGCGCTGCCTGGCGTGAAAAACGTTGGTATTGTCGCGGCAGGCCTGCCGCTCGAGCGAGGCGGCCGCAAAGGCTTCGCGATTGCGGGTGCAAAAGAACCCGAGGGGATCAACGCGAATTACAGGGAAATTACGCCGGGTTATTTCGCGGCTATCGGAGTTCCGCTCGAGCTCGGACGCAGGTTCACCGAAGGGGACTCTGCCACTTCCCATCCCGTGGTCATCGTCAACGAATCGTTTGCGCGGCGCTATTTTGACGGGCGCTACCCGATTGGCGAGCACGTGTATGAAAACGGCTTGTTGTCTGAAATCATCGGCGTAGTCGGCGACGTGAAAACTTATCTCGACAAGCCCGCTGAACCCACCGTATTCGTTCCCGCATCGCAAGCCCTATATGCCACTTCCAAGCTTTTCGAAGGCTGGTTCCCGAGAAGCATTGTTGTCGAGACATCCGGCGATCCGCTGACGCTCGGGCAGCCCGTCCGCGAAGCGGTTACTGCCGTCGATCCGCTGGTGGCACCCGGCGCGATCCGATCCATGGACCAGGTGCTCACGCACTCGCTGGCGCTGCGCAGTTTTATGATGTTTCTCCTGAGCTTGTTTGGCGGGCTGGCGCTGTTTTTGGCTGGTGTTGGAATTTATGGCGTCATTGCCTATGCCGTCTCACAACGAACGCGCGAGATTGGTGTGAGGATGGCGATGGGCGCGCAACCTGGGCAAGTGCTAACCATGGTCCTGGGGGAAGGGCTCAAACTCGTGCTCACGGGCTTGCTCTTTGGCGTTGCGGCCGCGTTAATGCTCATGAGATTGCTCGAAGGCTTGGTCTATGGAGTCGGGATGCACGATCCGCTGGTTTTCATCAGCGTCAATTTGGTGATGCTCTTTGTGGCGCTCGTGGCTTGCTATGTGCCGGCGCGCCGCGCCGCGCGTGTCGATCCGCTGGTTGCGCTGCGCTATGAGTAATGTGGATTTCCCCGCTGAGTAATCGGGGACGATGAAATGCTAACCATCTGGCAAGACTTGCGATATGGCGCGCGCATGCTCAGGAAGAATCCCGGCTTTACGGCCGTAGCCGTTCTTACGCTCGCACTGGGTATCGGCGCGAATACCGCCATTTTCAGTGTCGTAAACGCAGTCCTGCTGCGCCCGCTTCCCTATCCGGGATCCGAGCGAATTACGCAAATCGGTTTACAAGCAACGAACGGCTTTATCCCGGATGTAAAGGTCTCTCAATTCGAGTTCTTGCGGGACCACGGAGGAGCGGTTTTCTGTGGCGTTGCAGGATTTCAGGGCTGGAGCACTCTCGAAGTGAAGCAGCAGGACGGGGTTCATTGGCTGAAGGCCCTTCGCGTGAGCGCGGAGTTCTTCCGCGTACTGGGGGTTACTCCTGCCCTGGGCCGCGAATTTACCCGCGAGGAAACTCAGCCCGGTTCCGCTCCCTCCTTAATTTTGAGTAACTCCGCGTGGCGTAGCACGTTTGGCGCAAGCGCTGAGATTATCGGTAAACAGGTGAAGGCCCATCAGGACATCTACACGGTGGTCGGCGTGTTGCCCGGCGATTTTGTTTTTGTCGAGAACCCCGTGGATGCCTTCATCCCGCTCCAGCGGAGCGAAAGCCTTGGGGATAGGGGATACAATACTTCCGCGATTGCCCGGTTGAAACCTGGTGTGAATCTCGCTCAAGCGCAGACCGAAATGGCTGTGCTCTTTCCACAGATTCCCGACAAGGACAGCAACCTCCTGGGACTAGGCGTTCTCAACTATCAGCGGTTGCTGACCGGAGATATTCGCCCGAGCTTGTTGGTGCTGTTCGGCGCCGTAGGCCTTCTGCTTGTAATTGCCTGTGTCAATGTAGCCAGCCTGGTTCTCGCGCGAACCTATATGCGGACACGCGAGATTTCCATACGGCTGGCACTCGGTGCCGGCCGAAGACGGCTCGTGTGCCAACTGCTCACGGAAAGTTTTCTGATGGCCGTCCTAGGCGCCTCTGCCGGGTTGCTCCTTGCGTTTTGGGGGCTCGATGCTTTGCTCAGCGCCGTTCCCTGGGACCTGCACGCGCCTGTCACTTCGATTCGCATCGATAGTCGAGTGTTTGCTTTTGCGCTGGGAATCACCATCCTCACCAGCATCGTCTTTGGACTTGCTTCTTTGTGGCAAACGACGCGAAGCAATTTGATCAGCGGGATCAAGGGCGAACCAAAGCAAGGTTCAACCGGCGCTGCGCACGGGCGCATTCGCAGCGTGCTGGTCATCAGCGAGATGGCGTTTTCGCTTATGCTGCTCGTTGGGGCATCCTTCCTGGCGGAGAGCCTTTACCGCCTGCATCAGGAAAAGCTCGGCTTCGACCCCAACAACGTCCTTAAGATGAGCGTAGCCTATCCGAGCGAAATCAGCTCTTCAGAGGAACAGAGCGGGGCCTTGCAGCAGCAGTTGCTCACTCGCATTCAGACGCTTCCCGGAGTAAGTTCCGCAGCTCTGGTCAACGTCGTGCCGCTCGACGGCCAGGGGAATATGCCGACCCAGCTCGCGGGTCATAACGACGCCGACCACAGCATTGGCGCAATGGAAATCCGAAGAATCAGCGAACGCTACTTCGAGACGATGCGAATCCCCTTCCTGGCCGGACGCGGCGTCGAGGAAAGCGATGCGGAAGGAGCGCCGCTCGTCGCCGTTATCAACGAGAGTCTCGCCCGCCGCTGGTGGAAAGAGAAGAGTCCCCTTGGTGATCACATTATTATCGGCGACTTCATGGGCCGACACTTGTGGGAACCTCCGCCACCCCCGCGGGAAATTGTCGGCGTAGTCGGGGATGTGAAAGGCAGGTTGCTCAGTCGCCCCGCACCGCCCATGGTTTATATCCCGTTGGCGCAAGCCCGGGGTATGGACTCTGCGGCCGAATATGTGGTTCGCGCCATGCCAGGACCCGGTCTTGGCCAGGCGCTTCGCCAAGCTGTTTTGGAAGTGAATCCTGAGCTGCGCATCACCAATCTGGGCGCTATGTCTGAGGTAGTCTCTGGTTCTGTTGCCGCGCCGCGTTTTGATGCGTTTCTCATGATCCTTTTCGCTGCCGTCGCGCTGGGGTTGGCATCCGTAGGCACTTACGGAGTGCTGAACTTGTTCGTGAAGGAGCGAACCCATGAAATTGGAGTGCGCATGGCGCTTGGCGCGGAATCTCGTCAGGTACTGCGGCTGGTTGTGAAGCAAGGCTTGCTTCTTTCGCTGATTGGTATCGCGACGGGCATCTCGGGCGGGCTCGCTCTAATGCAATTCCTGCGTGGCTTGCTGTACGGAGTTAGTGCGACAAGCATAGGCCCTTATGCGGCGGGCTCGTTGATTTTTGTTCTCGTGGCTCTGGGGGCTAGTTATATTCCCGCGCGGCGTGCTGCGCATGTCGATCCGCTGGTCGCGCTGCGTTATGAATGAGAAGCAGTCTTTAATAAGGAGATCTCTTGGAACCAATAATTCAACTGCGAAACCTTGAAAAATCTGTGGAGGCGGGGCCGAACCGCTTCTTCCTGCTGCGCCGCGTCAATCTGGATATTCAGCCGGCCGAATTTGTCACCATCATGGGCCCGTCCGGCGCAGGAAAATCCACGCTGCTCAGCATCATCGGAATGCTCGATGGCGCATGGACCGGCGAATACTACTTCAATACGGAGCCTGTTCACAGGCTCAACGTCAAAAAACGCAATGAACTGCACAAAGCCAACATTGGATTTGTCTTTCAGAGCTATCACCTGATCGACAATCTCACGGTATTTGAAAATCTCGAAGTGCCCCTTTCCTACAAGAACGTGCCGCATAAAGAACGCGTCAGCCGCGTTTGCGATGCGCTGGATCGCTTCAACATCGTGGGCAAGAAGGATTTGTTTCCCAATCAGCTTTCCGGCGGGCAGCAGCAGCTCGTTGGTGTCGCCCGCGCGGTAATCATGAACCCGAAACTGATTCTCGCCGACGAGCCCACCGGGAACCTCCATTCCGCACAGGGCGACGAAATCATGCAGCTCTTCAAAAGGCTCAATGATGCCGGCACCACCATCATTCAGGTCACGCATTCGGAGAGAAATGCTTCCTATGGACACCGCATTATCCAATTGAAGGACGGATGGGTTGTAGGTGAAACCGCGACGGCAGACGTGGGCGCCAACGCCGCGCAACCCGGCTAAAACCCCGTCTTTCACTGTGGCTGGAGGCCACTAATTGACCACGCTACTTCAAGATATCCGGTATGCGTTGCGCATGCTGCTGAAGAGTCCCGGCTTCACCGTCGTGGCGGTTCTGACGCTCGCCTTGGGCATCGGTGCGAACACCGCCATCTTCAGTGTCCTCGACTCCGTGCTCCTTCGCTCTCTCCCGGTCTCGCATCCTGAGGAACTTGCGCTGCTGACCGATCCCGAGGCCCACGGCAGCGAATTCGGCGGAGAAGGAGGGGAGCGCTCGCTGCTCGCCTACTCCGAATTTCAATATCTCCGCGATCACAACGAGGTGTTCTCGAAAATCTTCGCGGCGGACAGCCAGCTCCCCGAAGTCGACATCACCATCGGAAACTCGTCAAGCAACCCTGACGGAGGCGCACAAAAGGAGACCACGCGCGTCCGTCTGGTCACTGGCGATTATTTCAGCACCCTCGGCGTGAACCCTGCCGCGGGACGCTTCTTCACACCTGAAGTCGACCGCGTTCGTGGCGGATCGCCGGTCGCCGTGATCAGTTACGCGTTCTGGAAGCAGCGGTTCGCTCGCGATCCCTCAGCACTGGGCCAGACGATTCAAATTCGCAACACCTCCTTTGAAGTTGTGGGGGTAACCTCGCCGGGTTTCTTTGGCGAAACCGTCGGGGAAGCGCCCGACGTCTGGGTCCCCATCACCATGCAAGATACAATTTACCCTGGCCGCGATCTGCTCAGTCCTTCTCCTGAGGGCATCCTGAATCAGCACATTTGGCTTCAGGCCATCGGCCGTCTCAAGCACGGAATTTCCACCGCACAGGCACACGCCAGCATGAACGTCGTTTTCAAGCGCCTGATTGAATCGCTTGTGGGTCCGGGCATCTCCGCCGAGCAGCGGCACCACTTCCTCGACCAGCGGCTAAAGGTTCAGTCCGCGGTGCGCGGCGCTTCTACGCTGCAGGGTTCATTTGGGGAGCCGCTGGAATTTCTGATGGCCCTTGTTGGGCTCGTTTTGCTGATTGCCTGCGCCAATGTTGCCAATCTGCTGCTGGCGCGCGGCGAGGCGCGGCAAAAAGAGTTTGTTCTGCGACTCGCCATTGGCGCTGACCGTTTTCGGCTGGTGCGCCAGCTCCTCACGGAGAGCTTTCTGCTCGCGACTCTTGGCGCCAGCATTGGAATGGTCCTGGCGTTTTGGGCGGACTCCTTGCTATTGCGCATGGTGGGCGGGGTTGCGAATGGCCCTGCAGCTATCCAGCTCAATCTCCATCCCGATGCACGCGTCCTCGCCTTTACGGCGCTCGTCACGCTATTGACTGCGGTTCTCTTTGGGCTCTTTCCTTCTCTGCACGCCACCCCTCTCGACCTCTCGACCAGGATGAAGTCGACCGGGTCTACTCCCGCGGGCGAATCTTTCGGCCGCCGCTTGCCTTTGAACAAAACCCTGGTCGTTGCTCAGGTCAGCTTCTCTCTGGTACTTCTCATCGCCGCCGGGCTGTTTGTGCACAGTCTTTCGAAGCTCGGCCGCGTGAGTCTTGGATACAATCAAGAAAATCTGCTGCTCTTCCGCGTGAACGCCGCGGCCGGTGGATACAAGGGCGCGGCATTGGCGCGCCTCTACGCAGACCTGCTCTCGCGAATCTCCACCATTCCTGGTTTGCGCGGCGTGACCGTCTCTCATAACGGCTTGTTCAGCCATCAGGAATCCGCGGATCCCATTGCCGTCGAGGGCTACACCCCCAAATCCGGCGAAGAGATGGATTCGCGGATCGATCACGTCGGCCCTGGCTATTTCTCGACGATGGGCATTCCCATTCTCCTCGGCCGCGAAATCGGCGCACAGGACCGAGCCGCAGGTCTTCGTCCTGCGGTGGTGAACGAAACCTTTGCTCACCGCTTCTTTCCCAATACGAATCCGATTGGCAAACACATTCGCGACACGTATCCCGGCAATCCCGCGGACTCGATCGTCGTGGGCGTGGCCGCGGATGCCAAGTACAACAGCCTCCGGGAAAAAACTCCGCCGCGTTTCTACGTTCCCCTGTTTAATCCCATGTGGGAGCAACCGAGCGCTGTGTATGAAGTGCGCACGTTTGCAGACACGCGAAGTGTAGCTGCCGCGCTTCGTTCTGCTGTCGAGCAAGTTGGCCCGTCTCTTCCGCCGATCTCGATTCAAACCATGTCTGGCTTGGTCAGCGACACGCTCGAAACGGACCGGTTCATCGAGCAACTTTCCGGCGCATTCGGCCTTCTCGCCATTTTGCTCGCCAGCGTTGGTCTTTATGGTGTGATGGCATACATCGTCGCTCGGCGGACGCGAGACATCGGCATCCGCATGGCTTTGGGCGCTCGACCGGCCAATGTGCTGTGGCAGGTGCTTCGCGAAAGTTTTGTTGTCGTGTTGATCGGCATAGCCATCGGCGTCCCCGCCGCTTTGGCTGGCACTCGCCTGGTGCGCAGCATGATTTTTGGCCTGGGCTTTGCCGATCCTATGGTCATCGTGTCAGCGGTTGTGTTGTTTGCGGTTGTCGCAGCCTTGGCGAGCTTCTTCCCGGCTTACCGTGCATCGCAGGTGGATCCTATGGTCGCGTTGCGGTACGAGTAACTCATGGCTCTCGGAGAGCCACAACGAAGGATGAAAATGGACCCAGGCACCTATGCTTTGTTTTCAACGCGATAGGCAGCTATTTTCATATTTTCATAGGAGTGAGGTGGAAATGAGAACACTCCTCGAGGACTTTCGCTACGCGTTGCGCATGCTGTTAAAAAGTCCCGGCTTCACCGTCGTGGCAGTGCTGACGCTCGCCCTCGGCATCGGCGCAAACACCGCCATCTTCAGTGTGGTGAACGGGCTTTTGCTGCACCCCTACGGCATACCTCACCCCGAACGATTACTTGCCATTCGCGCGCGCTACGAAAAGTTGAACCTGAAGAGCATCGTGATTTCCGCGCCGGATTATACGTTTGTCCGCGACAACAAGCAGACTTTCGCCGCCGCGGCCATCGAGACCGAAAACGATTTTAATTACGCCGCCGGCGCGTGGCCGCTGCGCCTGCGTGGCGCCAGGGTTTCCTGGCAGTGGTTCGACGTCTTCGAGGCCAGGCCTTTACTAGGCCGCGTCTTTGCGCCGGAAGAAGATCAGCCCAACGCCGATCACGAGGTTGTTCTGGCCTACGGGGCGTGGAAGTCGATTTTTGGCGGCGATCAAGACATTGTTGGCCGTTCTATCCAGCTCAACCAGCAACCGTACAAAATCATCGGCGTCATGGAGCAGGATTTCGAGTGGCCCAGCCAAACAGATCTTTGGGCGCCCCTGGGCCTCGCGCCGGACGCCTTTTCGCTCGACAACATCTTCAATGAAAATTATCTCGCGGTCGCGCGTCTCGAGGCTCGCGTGAAACCTTCGAGCGCAGCGGTTTTCCTCAAAATGACTTCTCAGCGGATTAGCGACGATCCGCGCACCCAGGGCTATCCCAAAGCCTCCGGCTGGAGCTTGTTTGCCATTCCTTTCACGGAATTCGTGTATGGTGACGTACGCACGCCGTTGCTGATCCTCCTGGGCGCTGTGGGTTTGGTTCTGCTGATTGCCTGTTCGAATGTCGCGGGGCTTTTGTTGGCCCGCGCGTCCGCGCGCGCGCGCGAGTTTGCCGTTCGCACGGCGCTCGGCGCTTCACCGTGGCGCTTGGCTCGCCAGATGCTCACGGAAAGCATGGCGCTGGCTTTCGTGGGCATGGCGCTCGGTCTGTTGATTGCCTTCCAGGCGGTTCGTGCCTTGCTGTGGCTTGCTCCGGGGAATCTTTCCACCGGTTTGGACATTCATTTGGATTGGTATGTGCTTCTCTTTACCGCCTTGCTTGCCGGAGCCTCTGCCATCATTTTCGGCGCTGCTCCGGCGTGGCAGATCGCCTTTCTCGATCCACACCAAAACCTGAAGCAAGGCCGCGGCACTGGAGAGGGAAGCGCTGGCCGCCATCGCTTCCGCAGCGGGCTCGTCGTAGCGGAGCTTTCCCTGGCCCTGCTGCTGCTCGCCAGCGCCGGCGTGTTCCTGAAGAGTTTGCAGAAGCTCAAAGATGTCGACATTGGCTTTCGTCCCCATGGCTTGATGACCGCCGCATTAGGCTTGCCCGAGCGCCAGTACGATACGCCGGACAAACGAATTGCGTTTCTTAGCAGCACGCTCGAGCGGCTTGCGGGCGCCCCCGGAGTCCTCTCCGCAGCTGCCGCGGTGCCTCTGCCGTTCAGTGGATTCGGAGGTTCTGCCTCGTTCAATATTGAAGGGCGCGTAGCCCCTCCGGGCGATCCGGGGCCGCACGGCGACGTTCGCGGCGTTAGCCCGCGCTATTTCGAGACGATGGGCATTCGCCTGCTCCGTGGACGTGTCTTCACCGATCAAGACCGCCACGGCGGCCAGCCGGTGGCCATTATCGATGAAAATCTTGCCCGCGAGTATTGGCCCCATCAGGACGCCTTGGGCCAGCGCATTCGCAATGGGAACAATGCGCCGTGGAAGACCATTGTTGGCATCGTTCGGCCGGTGCGCCACTCGCAGGTTGTCGGCGAGGAAGCATCTCGAGAAGGTGTGGAAGGCTCCGGCAAGGGCGTCTACTACTTCCCGTTGTACCAAGAAAACTCTCCCGCCACTTTTCTGATTGCCCGCACGAGCGGTGATGCAGCGTCTTTGGCCGGCGCGATTCGCGCTGCGGTGCATGATGTCGATCCCAGCCAGCCGGTCTCCGATTTGAAGGTCATGGACGAGCGTATCGCCATGTCGATGGGGCCGCGGCGCTCCGCCGTAACGCTGCTCAGCGTGTTCGCCGCGATGGCGCTGACATTGGCGGCAGTGGGCTTGTTTGGGTTGATTCGCTATAACGTTACGCAACGCACCCAGGAAATCGGCGTGCGCTTGGCGCTTGGCGCGTCGCCGGGCGACGTCTTGCGATTGGTGCTCGGTCAGAGTCTGCGGCTCGCGCTTTTGGGAGTCGCTGGCGGCCTGGTCGCGGCATTTGCGCTGACTCGCGTTCTCTCGAGCTTGCTCTACGGAGTCAGCGCGACTGACCCGATCACCTTTGCGGGGATGGCCGTGCTTTTGATCGGTGTTGCGCTGCTGGCGTCGTGGATCCCCGCGCATCGCGCCACGCGCGTGGATCCGCTGGTTGCTTTGCGCTACGAATGAGGCCAGGGAGCTAGGGAAATGAATACTTTTTGGCAGGACATCCGTTACGCAATGCGGGGACTCGGGAGGAATCCCGGCTTCACGCTGGTCACCGTCGTCACCTTGGCATTTGGCATCGGCGCCAACAGCGCTATCTTCAGCGTCGTCAACACCGTTCTACTCAAACCACTGCCGTATCGGGATCCCGCGGGACTTGTCAAGGTTTGGACCCGTTTCACCGGAATCGGCTTGCCCAATGACCAAAACTGGTTTTCGGCCCCGGAATTTCGCGACCTCAGCGAACAAAACCGGAGTTTCTCCGCTATTTCGGTGTTAAGCCCCAGCACGTTCAACCTGGGTCTCGGCGGCGGCAATCCGCAGAGCGTCACCGGTGCTGCAGTTTCGCCAGCTTTGTTTATGATTCTCGGGATCAATCCTCCCGTCGGCCGGGCATTCCTGCCCGAAGAGGCCCAGCAAGGACGCGATCGCGTTGTGATTCTCGGCTATGGGCTCTGGCAGCGCGCCTTTGGCGCCGACCCACAGATTGTGAGCAAGGAAGTCATCATCGATGGCCGAAGCTGCCAGGTTATCGGGGTTATGCCGAAGGGCTTCGACTATCCGTCGCCGTCCGAACTCTGGATGCCGCAGGTTTTTGTCCCTGCCGATTTTGCGCCGGATAATCGCGGCAATCACGGGTACGAAGTTCTCGCCCGTTTGAAGCCCGGGGTCTCGCTCGCCGAGGCGCGGCAGGATATGGCCGCGCTTTCTAGAGCGATCATCGAACAGCACCGCGAATACCCGTATCAGCGGTTCGGTTTTGCACTGCTCCTGCATCCCTTGCTCGAGGAAACGGTAAGCGATGTGAAAACGTCGCTTTGGGTCCTCATGGGCGCCGTCGGTTTCGTTCTGCTGCTCGTCTGCGCGAACGTTGCGGGCCTCCTCCTGGTGCGCAGCACGGCGCGGCAGAAGGAGATCGCCATCCGCGTGGCACTCGGCGCGGGGACAAGGCGGATCATCCGACAGTTGCTTTGCGAAAGCGTGATTCTTTCGCTGTTTGGAGGGTTGTTAGGGCTGCTGCTGACGCCAATTCTGTTGCAATTGATCGTATCGCTCAGTGCTACCGCTCTGCCTCGCGTCGTGTCCACACAAATTGACTTGGGCGCTCTGCTGTTCACCTTCGTTGTGGCCGTGGGCACGGGAATCTTGTTTGGTCTCGCGCCGGCGCTGGAAGCCAGCCGCGGCGTTCACCACGAGGTGCTTAAAGAAGGCGGACGCAGCTCGAGCGAGGGCCGCACCTCGCAGCGCCTGCGGCGGCTCTTCGTCGTTGCGGAGGCGGCGCTGGCGGTCCTGCTTCTCGCGGGCTCCGGTCTCCTCCTGCGAAGTTTCGTAAAGCTTCTGGCCGTCGATCCCGGCTTCCGCGCGGAGGGGGTCTTGACGATGCAAGTATCGCTGCCCAGCGCAACGTATGCGAAACCCGAGCAGCAAAGAGCTTTCTTCCAGGAACTCGTCAGTCGCGTCGAACATTTGCCGAGTGTGCAAGCGGCAGGCGCCATCTCCGCCCTTCCCTTGGGCGGCCCGGGTAACTCGGGCACCGCCACCGTCGATTCCCGCGCCGTCCCTCCGGACAAAGCTTCTCCGGAGACGGACTACCGCGCGGTAACGCCCGGTTACTTCCAGGCGATGGGAATCTCGCTCGTTTCTGGCCGTTATTTCGACGAGCGCGATACCGACAGCGCTCCTCCTGTCGGCATCATCGACGAAACTATGGCGAGTACCTTCTGGCCAAACGAGGATCCCGTTGGCAAGCGCATCAAACTCGGGGGCATGGGATCGAAGCAGCCTTGGATGACCATTGTCGGCGTGGTTCGTCACGTGCACTACCGGACTCTTGAAGCGCGTTCGCGCGTCCAGCTCTATTGGCCTGAGGCGCAAAGGCCGACGGGTTTGATGTCCCTTGCGATCCGCACGTCCACTGCTGATCCCATGAGCCTGGCTCCCGCCGTCGAGCGGATGGTGCTCGGCATTGATCCGCAGCAACCTGTGGATCACGTGCTCACCATGGAAGAAGTGATGGCCGATTCGCTGGCGCGCCGCCGCCTCACTTTGACGCTTCTTGGAATTTTTGCGGGCGGCGCGATGTTGCTCGCGGCGTTGGGCATTTACGGCGTCACCGCTTACATGGTGACCCAGCGGCAACAGGAAATCGGCTTGCGGATGGCGCTGGGCGCCTCTCGCAGCGCCGTTCTCGGGCTTGTGATACGCCAAGGCATGTCGCTATTGGCGGCAGGGCTCGCTGCGGGACTCGTGCTCTCGTTTGCTTTGATGTGGGTCCTTAGTAGTTTGCTTTTTGCCGTGCGGCCCTATGATCCCGTATCTCTGGGGGCGGCCGCTGCGGCGCTGGCGCTGGTAGCGCTCGTCGCGTGCAGTATTCCCGCATGGCGAGCCACACGCGTGGATCCGCTCGTGGCGCTGCGTTATGAGTAGAGGCGCTTCGACTGTGACGAGTCTCGGGCTGCCCGAACTCCAGCGAAAGAAAAACTAAGATGAACTCGACGTATACATCGGAATGAAGACTACCACCGCGCAATCTTATCGAGTGCTTTTGGCCGATGATCAGGCGGACATCCGCGACTCGCTTCGTTTGCTGCTCAAGACGGAGGGCTACGAGACGCAAGGAGTGGCCTCCCCTACCGAGGCCATCAACGCCATCGAGGCCCGCGAATTTGACGCGGTCCTCATGGACCTCAATTACGCCCGGGACACGACCTCAGGTCAGGAGGGGCTCGACCTGCTCACGCGCATCCAAGTCCTCGACAGCACCGTGCCGGTGGTGGTCATGACCGCCTGGAGCAGCATCGAATTGGCGGTCGAGGCCATGCGTCGCGGCGCCCGCGATTTCATCGCCAAGCCCTGGGAAAATAACCGCTTGCTCTCCATCCTGCGAACGCAAATCGACTTGCGCCAGGCTTTGCGGCAGGCCTCTCGCCTCGAGGCCGAAAACCGCCTCTTGCGCGCGGAATCCCGCCCCACCTTTCTGGCCAATTCCCCGGCAATGGCTCCGGTCATGGAACTGATTGCGCAAATTGGCCCTTCCGATGCCAACGTTTTAGTCACCGGAGAACACGGCACGGGCAAGGAAGTGGTCGCCAGAACGCTCCATGCTTTGTCGGCGCGCGCGACCAAGCCCATGGTGACGGTCAACGCCGGAGGGCTTTCTGAAGGCGTCTTTGAGAGCGAGCTCTTTGGGCACGTGAAAGGCGCGTTCACCGATGCGCGCGCCGATCGCGTGGGGCGATTCGAGCTTGCCGACGGCAGCACATTGTTTCTGGACGAAATTGCCAACGTTCCTTTGAACTTGCAGGCAAAGCTCCTGCGCGTCCTGGAAACGGGAGATCTTGAGCGTGTTGGCTCCTCGACCACACGCCGCGTGAACGTGCGGGTCCTGGCGGCAACCAATGCCGACGTCAATGCGGAAGCCGCTGCCGGACGCTTTCGTCAGGACTTGCTCTTCCGTCTGAATACCATTGAGATTCACCTGCCTCCGCTGCGCGACCGCCGCGAAGACATCGATCTCCTGGCGCACCATTTCCTTCACGGCTACGCGCAACGCTATCGCAAAAACATCTCCACTTTCGATCCCGCGGCGCTCAAAGCGCTTCATGAGCATTCCTGGCCCGGCAACGTGCGCGAACTGGATCATGCCGTGGAAAGGGGCGTGCTCCTTTCACCCGGACCCGCAGTGCGTGCGGCCGATCTCGGCTTGCGCCCGCAAGCCACCGGCGGCGTTGCAAAGCTGGAGGAGATGAGTCTCGACGAAGTCGAGAAGTATCTCATTCAGCGTACTCTTGCGCGTCACGAAGGAAATGTCAGCCAAGCCGCCAAAGCTCTCGGATTGAGCCGTAGCGCCATGTACCGCCGGCTGCAAAAGCATCGACTGGAATGACCCGACTCACGTATGAGCGCCGGATCCAACTCCTAGCGCTGGGCGCTGGCCTTCCGGGGTCGCTGGTTGCCCTGATTCTTCTGTGGACCGGAAATTCTTCCTCGGGCACCGCCTGGACGCTGACTTTCTTTATCGTCATTTTTTGGCTGGGTTTCGCGCTTTCCGTAAAACACCGCGTGACCTTTTCTCTGCAAACCCTTTCCAATCTCCTGGCCGCCCTTCGCGAGGAGGATTTTTCCATGCGCGCTCGCGATGCCCGCAATGACGATGCCATGGGCGAGGTCATGGTGGAAGTCAACGCCCTCAGCCAGACGCTGCGCGAGCAGCGTTTGGGCGCGCTGGAAGCCACTGCGCTCCTGCGGACAGTGATGGAGGAAATCGACCTCGCCATTTTCACTTTCGATCAGGATAAGAAACTCCGCCTCGTTAATCGCGCGGGCGTTCGTCTGCTGGGCCGCCCGCTCGAGCGGCTACTCGGATTCACCGCCGAAGAGCTGGGGCTTGGCGCATGCCTCGAGGGCGAACCCGTTCGCATGATGGAGTTAGCCTTCCTTGGCAGCTCTGGGCGCTGGGGACTTCGCCGCGGCTCGTTTCGCGAGGGAGGCTGGCCCCATCACTTGGTCGTCTTGAGCGACCTGAGCCGCACGCTTCGCGACGAAGAGCGCAAAGCGTGGCAACGGCTCATCCGCGTTCTCGGCCATGAACTGAACAACTCGCTCGCCCCCATCCAATCGGTCGCGCAAAGTCTCGAGAGCGGCCTTGTTGCCGCAACAAAATCTTCCGGTGTGCAAGGGGATTCGCTCGGCGCGATTCTGGATGACTTGCGGCAAGGACTGGGCATCATTCGTTCTCGCACCGAGGCCCTCGGCCGTTTCATGACCGCCTACTC
>WNGR01001639.1_pt1 | contig 40951 bp, 37 predicted proteins | sample 5407581 | NCBI WGS metagenome assembly WNGR01 (sample SAMN13153383, study PRJNA577476) | soil metagenome | isolation source: 80 cm soil or saprolite under Garry oak tree replicate 2 | place: USA:California | collected 2016-06-15 | reverse complement strand
GCCATCCCCGCCGCGGCGTCCAGCACGAACTTGCGCCGCTGGACGAAATCGCCGCCCATTTCGACCAGCCGCCGCAGCGTCTCGGGTTTAAGCGAGCGCACGAGATGGGACATGCGGCGCCGCAGCGCCATCGCCTCCGCGGTCCCCGCGGTCTTGAGCTCCTCGGCGATTTGCAGCAGATAGCCCACAATGACCTGGTCGTAGGCGGTGGCGCCGCGCTCGTGGGCGTCGATCGCCCGAGCGATCACCGCCGGCTCGGTCGGCATGGGCTGGTCGTCGTCGGGCTGCAGGGCCAGCGCCGCCCGCGCGAGGCCGACCCAGAGCTGCGCTGCTCGCGCCCCTTCCGAGGGCGCGCCCTCGCCGACCAGCTCGAGGCGCTCGTAGGTGAGCGAGTGCAGCTGGACGTGGGGCCAGGCGCGCAGCCGCTCGGGGTCGCCGAGGCCCAGCGGCTGCCCGGCGCGCTCCGCGTCGACCGCCAGGGTCTTGAGGACGTCAGCCACTTCCGCCGGCTCGACACCCTTGCGGAAGGTCAGGGCGCCCAAGTGGTGCCGATGCAGCCGCTCGGCGAGCTCGCCCAACACCGGATGCTTCGGGTCGGTGGCGATCCCCTCGATGACGAGCTGCCGGCGCGCGACGCCCAGCGACAGGGTCGAGCGGTTCTCGAGCAACAGCGCGGCCCGGCGCGTCACGCCCGCGGCCGCCGGCGCGAGCGACGGGTGGCCCTCGGGATACATGGCGTGCTTGTGGAGGGCGATGGATAGCTCGATCAGGAAATCCCCGAGGTCGCGCGACAGGGCGGCGCGCCCGGGACCATCCGCGGAAGGGGGCGATGCGGGCACAGCTAAAGATACACCTCGGGGACGCTGGCCACGCCGGTGAACGAGAACGCCCCGGGGATTGCACCCCGGGGCGCTCCGTTGCGTCCGTGCGTCAGTGCCTCTATCAGTACATCCCGCCCATGCCGCCGCCACGCCTTTTCCTTCTCCTTCTTCTCCACCACCACGCACTCGGTGGTGAGGAGCAGGCTGGCGATGGATGCGGCGTTCTGCAGCGCGGTGCGCGTGACCTTGGTCGGGTCGATGACCCCCGCCACGACGAGATCCTCGAACGAGTCGGTCTGGGCGTTGTAGCCGAAGTTCTTGTCTTTCGACTCCTTCACCTTGCCGACGACTATTGAGGCCTCGGCGCCCGCGTTCTGCGCGATCATCCGCATCGGCTCTTCGAGCGAGCGGCGCACGATCTCGACGCCGATCTTCTCGTCGTCATCCGCCGTCTTCACCTTGTCCAGCGCTTTCTGGGCGAACAGCAGCGCCACACCGCCCCCCGGCACGATGCCCTCCTCGACCGCCGCGCGGGTGGCGTGCAACGCGTCCTCCACGCGGGCCTTCTTCTCCTTCATTTCGGTCTCGGTGGCCGCGCCCACGTTGATGACTGCGACACCGCCCGCGAGCTTCGCGAGCCGCTCCTGCAGCTTCTCCTTGTCGTAGTCCGACGTGGACTTGTCGATCGCCGCCTTGATCTCCTTGATGCGGCCCTGGATCGCCTCGCGCTTGCCCTTGCCGCCCACGATGGTCGTGTTGTCCTTGTCGACCACGATCCGCTTGGCTTGGCCGAGGTCGCCCAGCACGGCGTTCTCGAGCTTCAGGCCCATCTCTTCGGAGATGACCTGGGGCGCGCCGGTCAGCACCGCGATGTCGATCAGCATCTCCTTGCGGCGGTCACCGAAGCCGGGCGCCTTGACGCCACAGACTTTCAGCGTGCCACGGAGCTTGTTGACCACGAGCGTCGCCAGCGCCTCGCCCTCGACGTCCTCCGCGATAATGAGCAACGGCCGGCCGGCCTGCGCCACCTTCTCGAGGATCGGCAGCAGGTCCTTCATCGTGGAGACCTTCTTGTCGTGGATCAGAACGTAGGCGTCCTCCAGCACCGCCTCCATCTTCTCCGGATCGGTGATGAAGTAGGGCGAGAGATAGCCGCGGTCGAACTGCATCCCGTCCACGGTCTCGAGGGTGGTCTCGAGGCCCTTCGCCTCCTCGACCGTGATCACCCCGTCCTTCCCCACCTTTTCCATCGCCTCGGCGATCAGGTTGCCGATCTCCTTGTCGTTGTTCGCCGAGATGGCGCCGACTTGGGCGATCTCCTTCCGCCCCGCCGTGGGCACCGAGATTTTCTTCAGCTCCTCCACCACAGTCTCCACGGCGCGCTCGATCCCGCGCTTGAGCGACATCGGGTTCGAGCCGGCGGTCACGGACTTGAGACCTTCACGGAAGATCGCCTGGGCCAACACGGTCGCCGTGGTCGTGCCGTCGCCCGCCAGATCCGATGTCTTGGTCGCCACTTCCTTCACCATCTGGGCGCCCATGTTCTCGATCGGATCCTCGAGCTCGATCTCTTTGGCCACGGTGACGCCGTCCTTAGTCACCGTCGGGTTACCGAACTTCTTGTCGATGACGACGTTCCTACCCTTGGGGCCGAGCGTGACCTTCACCGCTTCGGCCAACTGGTCCACGCCCCGCTTCAGCCGGGCGCGGGCCTCGGTGTTGAACTCCAGTTGCTTCGCAGGCATTGCGTATTCCTCCTAGAACTCAGCCGAGCTTGGCGATGACGTCGGATTCCTTGATCAGGATGATCTCCTCACCTTCGAGCTCCACCTGGGTGCCGCTGTACTTCCCGTACACCACGCGATCGCCCACCTTGAGCTCGAGCGGGACCAGCTCCCCTTTCTCGCGCCGACCGGGACCTACGGCGAGTACTTCGCCCTGAATCGGCTTCTCCTTGGCCGTGTCCGGGATGTACAGCCCACCCTTCATCTGCTCCGTCTCCTCGATCGGCCGGATCGCCACCCGGTCGGCGAGCGGGAAGACCTTCAGCTTGGTCTTGCTCGTGGTCGCAGTAGCCATGGTGCTAGACCTCCGCTGTGCTCTGTAAGTGCTTGTTTCGTATTGCGATTAGCACTCTGGCGAAGTGAGTGCTAAGAGAACCGCGGGGAATCTCTCCCCTCTGCCGTCGTAAGTCAAGTGGGGGGTCAGAGCGGGGGGCTGAGGGGAGGTCGCTGTGTGAGGGAATCGACGATCGCCCGCGCGCGGGCCTCGACCGTCGCTCCCAGAGAGTCCCGGGGGGCGGACACCGCTGCGACGATGGCCCCGGTGCGGGTGTCGGCGAGCCGGACATACAGCCAGGTCGCCGCGCCGGGCTCGGGCTCCCGCTGAGTGAACGAGAGCAGATAGGCAGTGGCGGTACCGCCACCTCGCACCGCGGTGCGAACCGTATACCCGCGGCGCTTGAGCCCCCGGCCGACCTCTCGGCTCAGGGAATCTTGGCGGCCGATGAGGATCTCGTAGCCACGGACCGACGTGGGTGCACGGTAGCCGGTGGCGGGAGCGCAGGCGCTGAGAATCGTGACAAGCGGCACGACGCAACGATCCACAGGAACCCAACGCGGTACACCTGGCCGTCTTGGCATCGTGGAACGTGTCACGGTATGATCCGCCTCGCCCCCACCCAGCGGTCCAGCCAGTACGCCCCCTCTGGGTCCCGCACGTCGAGTCGGGACAGCTTCACGCCCCGGTTCGAGCTGTGGATGAACTTCCACTCGCCGACGTACATCCCTACATGAGTCACACCCGAGCCGGGCTGCGCCGCGAACAGCAAGATGTCGCCCGGTCGCAGCGCGTCCACCACGGGCGCGACTTCCGCGCCGGCGCGCGCCTGGTCGCGGCTCATGCGCGGCAGGCGGATCCCGTGCTGGCCGTACGCATATTGGACCAGCCCCGAGCAGTCGAAGCCGTTGTCGGCGGTTCCCCCCCAAACGTACGGCGTACCGAGCGACTCGAGAGCGGTTTGCACCACGTCGACGGCGTTCCCCGTGATCGTCGTAGGTGGAGCGGCGGGAGGAAGCTCGGGCGGGGCTCCGGCGTCACCCCGCCCCCTGCCCCGCTCCCCCTTGCCCAATCCGATCGAGATCCCGAGCGCAGCGCTGACGCCCTTGCGCGCGGTGCTGCCGGGTCGCCAGAAGCCACGTGGCCCGCGGTCCTCCAGTCGGTAGCGCAGCTCGCTCCCCGCTGCGAGCCATGCGAACGGGCGCCACTCCACTCCGCCGCCCACGCTCCATTGGGCGGCGAGCTTCTGACCGCTAGTATCGGTGGACAAGCCGAGGGCGACGCCGGCGAGGGCGTAGGGACCGAGGCTCGACCGCCCGCGCCACCCTTGGATCTCGTAGCCCACGCCGTAAAAGGCACGACGGTGACCCAGGGTGTCGTTCACGAGCACGGCGACCCCGAACCCCTGCGTGAAGGTCGTCCCCGCACCGAGACGGGCATTGGTCCGGAATTCGTAGGTGTCCGCGCGGTTGCCGTTGTACCACCGGCCGACGTGAAACTCCAAGCCGCGCCCTTGGGCAGTGAGCACCGCCGGCGCGAGCGGGAGCAACAGCAGTGCGGCGCGCTCAGTCCGCCGCAGCAACGGCGGCTTGCTCCTGCGACGGGCGCGGCGCCATGTGATGGGAGAGGAGGTGCGGCACCCGCCGCATGAACCGGACCCACAGCGCGAGCGCGCTGAACCCGAACAACGCCGCGCCGAGGCCCGCGACCGCCAGCATGGTGAGCGGCTGGGCGAAGCGGGTGCCCACGAGCGCGCCTACCCACAACCCGGCGTACGAGGCTCCCCACGCGAGCAGCGGCGTGACCAGCCAGCCCAGCACGATGAGCAGATGCGCGAGCCAACGGGGCACGGCGCCGTCCCCCCTTCCCCTCCGCTCTGCCCTACCGCTTGCGGACGAGCGCGACGACGGCGCGCACCGCCAGCGTTAGCGCGAAGCCCGCGCCGGTCGCGACCGGCAGCGCCACGGGGAGCCCGGCGAGCCGCGCGACCGCCGCGAGCAGCACCGCACCGGCGACGGTCGGCGTGGCGGCGCGGACGAGCGCCGGGTCGCCGCGCGCCGCCCGATCCGCCATGACGATCGCTCCGGTCCAGGCGAGCGCGGTCCCGAGCATCCACCAGATCGGCAAGTACCACCACGTGCTGCCGCCGCCAACGGCGTCCCAGGTCCAGGGGTAGGCCTTGAACGGCCGCAGCAGCACGATGTCGAGCGCCATGAAGACGACCGTTCCCCACAGCCCGATCGCGGCGGCGCCCGCGATACCCTCGACGTGCCGCGCCTCGGTCAACCGGCCGGGGAGGAAGCTCACCGCGATCCCTGCTGCCAGGACGATCAGCGTCTCGAGCAGGCTCTGCGGCACGACCGCTGGCACCTGACGGGACACGGCGAGAAACGCCACCACGGCGACGGCCGTGAGGACACCGACCTGGGTGCCCCCCACCATGACGGTGCGAAAGTCCGAGCGGTCCGATGTCGCGGGTGTCGCCGTAGTCGACATGCGCCTGAAGGTCCTCGTGAGGAAGGTTGGGCTCGGGAAATCTATGCTCGGGGTCTCACCGGGCAAACACCGCGAGGACGGTAACGTCCGTCACCGCCCAAGCCGTCAACGCCCGATACATGGCGCGTTGATGCTGGGCCGGGGCCCAGCCGGCGTGCCGCGCGTACCAGGGCGCGAGCACGCCGAGCCACACCGCCAGCGGCACGCTCAGCGCGCCGGCCCACGTCCCGGCGCCCAACACGACCGCGGCCCACAGAAACAACGCAAATGCCGCGAGCACACAGGCGATCGCGACGCCGAGACTGCGCCGCATGCCGAGGATCAACGCCAGGGTCCGATCGCCCCGCCGGCGATCTTCATCAAATTGATACAGCTGGGTGAGCGGATAGAGCCCCGCGAACAGGGGGCAGAAGCCGAGCAGCAGCAGGGCGTGACCGAGGTCGAGCGATCGCCCGGTCGCCGCCCACGTTGCAAAGGGCGTAAACGAGCCGAACCCCCACATGTTGATCAACCAGTCCACGCCGGCCACCGCTTTGAACCGGAACGGCGGCACCGAATACAGGACGGACATCGCGAAGCAGAGCGCGTACACGATGCGGAACGCGGGCGGCAGGGTGAACGCGAGCAGCTGGCCCCCCACGAGCAGCGCGCTGCTGAAGAGCAGCAGGTGCTTGGGAATGGGCGGCGGCGCGATCAGATAGCCGATATCGCCCTCGTCCTTGTCGAACACGCTGTTGATCGCGAGCGTGCCGCCGTTGAGGAAGATCACCCAGATGACGAGCGCCCAGAGCGCCGGCACCAGCCGCTCGCCCCGCGCCGCGCCCGGCATCCCTACGGCCAGCAGGTAGCCGAGCGCCGTATGCGCCGCCATGATCGGCCATTCGGCAGGGCGGAGGTGCAGCACGTAGGAGAACCCATCGCCCGGCAGCAGTCGGTAGCCCCAGCGGCGCCACGCCGTGCGCGGGCGGGGCGGGACGCTCGCGGCTACCACTGCAGCCCGAGCGCGGTGGCTGCGATGCGCAGGCCCGCCAGCGTGAGATCGGGGTGGACCGACTCGATGGCGCGCGCGAGCGGCGCGACGAGGCTCGCCAGTCCGCCGGTCGCGATGACCTGCGGCGTGTTGCCGTTGGGCCACTCGGCCTTGATGCGGCGGACGATGCCGTCAACGGCCTCCGCCGCCCCGAGCAGGACGCCCGCCCGGATGCAGTCCTCGGTACGCCGCCCTATCACGTGCTCGGGGGGCGTGAGCTCGGTGGCGGGGAGCTTCGCCGTATTGCGGATCAGCGCATCGGACGCCGTGCGGAGCCCGGGCATGATCACGCCCCCGATGAACCGGCCGTCCGCCGTGATGCAGTCGAACGTGGTAGCGGTGCCGAAGTCGACAACGATGGTGTCGCGGCGGAACAGCTGCGATGCGGCCAGCGTGTTGAGGATCCGGTCGGCCCCGACCGCGAGCGGCTCGTCGACGTCGAGCGTGATGGGCAGCGCCGAGCGACCGTCCACGATCACCGGACGAACGGTCGTGGCCAGCTCGACCGCCTCGCACACCCCTTGCGTCACCGGCGGCACGACGGACGCGACGACCGCCGCCCGGACTTCCTGGGTCGACCGCCCCCCCTGTAAGAGGTAGGAGGTGAAGGCCGCCGCCCACTCGTCCGGGGTGCGTGCCGGAGCCGTCGTCAGCCGCCAATGCGCCTCGAGGCTGTCGCCGCGGAACAGACCGAGCTTCGTTTCCGTGTTGTTGATATTGATGGCGAGGAGCATGCGCGGGCTAAGATAGACGGGAGGCCTCGCGCCCGCCACGCTGCCACACTAGCCAGCCGAGCGCGACCGCGAGCGCGGCCGTGCAGCCGAGCGCGAGGCCGGCCGCGAGCCCGGCGCGACCCGTGGCGATCGGCGCGCCGCCCAGCGCTTTGAGCGGAGCGTTGTGGAGCCCGTGGTACAGCGCCGCGGCGCTGAGCGAGCCGGAGAGCGCGTACACGCATCCCGCGACGAACCCGCCCAGCGCCGTGCCGAGGAACGTCCCCCAGGGCGCGCCGCCGTAGCCGGGCTGCACGGCGTGCCACAGCCCGAACACGACCGCCATGAAGAGCAGCGCGCCCAGACCCGCGCCGTCCGGTGGCCCGACGAGCGCGCGTCGGAACGCGAGCTCTTCGGTTGCGAACGCCACGGCCGTGTCGGCGACGAGGAAGAACGCGAACGCGGCGGCGAAGCCGGACGGGGCGGCGGGCCGCAGCACCGCGAAGAGCAGCGCCTCCGGCAGCAGCGCCGCCACGGCCGCCGCAGCGTACCAGCGCCACAGCGCGCGCTGGCGCGTGGCCGCGATGGCGGCTCCCCAAGCGGCGACACCCGCTAGGAGCGCCACCGCGGCTGCGCGGTCGTCGCGCCACAGCTGGGCGAGGCGCGCATCGTTGCCGTCCCAGATCAGCGCGGCAGCGCAGGCGGCGCCCAGCGCGAAACCGCTTGCCACGTCCGGCACGAGGCGCCGGGAGCGCGCCGGTCCCCAGGAGAAGCCGAGCGGGAGGCGGGCGACGAGCAGCACCACGAGCGCGCACGCCCCGGCCGCGAGCGAGACGGCCGTGCCGCCGGCGAGGCGCTGCATCCCGGAGAGACGCGGCAGGCTCCAGGCGGTGACCACGAGGGACGCGGCGAGCGCGAGGCGCGTGCGCCGCGAGAGATCAGGCGAGCTCGACATGGCCCTCGCGCACGCCGATCGTCCCCGCCCCCAGATCCACGAGCAGCGCGCCGTCGGGCCGGAGCCCGCCGGCGCGGCCTACGGCCGGCTCGCGCAGCTGGCGGCCGCGCAGCCAGTCACGCCGCGCGAAGGCCGCGCATTCCCGTTCCGAGAGCGCCGGCTCGAGCGCGGCGCTGCGGACCAGCGCCGGCACCAGCCGGTCCAGCACGTCGATGCGCCGTACGTCCGGGAGACGCTCGTGCAGCGCCACGGCGCGACTCGCGACTGCCGCGGGCAGGGCATTGCGCACGTTGACGCCGACGCCGACGGCAAGCCATTGGAGCCGGTCCCCCTGCCAGCGGCCCTCGCACAGAACCCCGGCGATCTTACGGTCATCGAGCAGCACATCGTTGGGCCACTTGAGCCGCGCGACCCCCCCCCGCCCCCCCCGCCACTCCTCCCCCTCTCTCTCCCGGAGCGACGTGCTCCGGGCGGAGCAGCAGGCCAAGCCACACGCCTCCGGCCGGCGAATGCCAGGTGCGTCCGTCGCGGCCGCGCCCGGCGCTCTGCTCCTCGGCGATCACCGTCGTTCCCGCGGGCGCCCCGAGCGCGCCGAGGTCGTGGATCGCGTCCAGCGTGGAGGTGAGCCGGCGGAACAGCCCGCACTGCGGCACGCCCCATCGCGCCGCGAGCTCCGCCGCAGGAACGCCATCCAGCGCTAGACGAGCCACAGGGCGTAGACGAGGGTGAACAACCCCACGGCCCAGCAGTAGGGGGCGAACGCGTACAACCGACCCTGGCGGAGCAGGGCCATGAGGAATCGGATCGACCAGACGCCCGACGCGAAGGCGACGACGCAGCTGACGGCCCAAGGGACGGCGCCGACCGCGGCGAGTTTGAGGATGGCCTCCCGTCCCTCGAGCAGGGCCGCACCGGCAATCACCGGGACGGCCATGAGGAAGCAGAACTCGGCCGCGCTCGCCGGGGCCAAGCCACTCCACAGCGCCGCCGCGATGGTCGCGCCCGAGCGGGAAATGGCGGGCAGGATCGCGAACGCCTGGGCGAAGCCGATGCCCGTCGCGGCGCTCAGCGACGGTAACGCACGATCCCCGCGCGGGCCGCGGGTCCACCACAGGATGAGCCCAGTGACGAGGAACTGGGCGGCGAGCCAGATCAACGAGTGGAACTGCTGTTCGATCTGGTGATGGAACAGCGTGCCGATCAAGCCCGCGGGGATCGTCGCCACGACGAGCAGCAGCGCGTAGCGCAAGCTCCCCGGGTCGCGGCGCAGCACGCCGCGCGCGATCGCCCACAGCCGCCCGCCGAACATCACCAGCACGGACCCGAGCGTGGCCACGTGCAGCGAGACCTCCACCGTCACATCGGTGAAATGCACGCCCGTGAGCGCCTCCACCAGCACTAGGTGGCCCGAGCTCGAGATGGGAAGGAACTCCGTGAGCCCCTGCACCAACCCGAGCACCACTCCTTGCCACAGCGTCATGCGACCCTTCCCGCGACCAGCGCCACGATGCCCAGGATCATCGCGCCTTTGAGCAACAAGCTGTTTCGCTCCATTTTTCCCGCGATGAGCCGGCTCGCGACGAGCAGCACGGCGAGCTGTGCGAACAGGGCGACGACATAATAGGCGCCGTGGTATCGGGCGGCGTAGGGCAGCACGAGGCTCGCCGGCACGAACGCCACGCCCAGCGCCGCGGCGACGAGCGCCGCACCGCGCGATCCGATCGTGACCGGCAACGTGCGGCGCGCCAGCAGCCGGTCTCCCGCCTCGTCGCCCAGGTCCTTGACGATTTCACGCACCAGGTGGAGCCACGCGGCGAGGGCCCACGGAACCACGCCCTGCGCCGGCCCTCCCACCGCGAGGGCGCCGTACCACAGGGGCAGCCCGGCGACGAGCGCCACGGCGAGATTGCCCGCGAGCCCGCGGCGCTTCAAGACGGGGGAGTAGAGGAACATGATGGCGAGCGTGGCGAGCCCCACCAGGACCGCGGCGCCGCTCACCAGCGCCGCGGCCGCGAGACCGAACAGGGTCCCGCCGACGACGCACAGGTCGGCTGTCCCGCGGGACAAGCGACCCGCCGCTAGCGGCCGCTCAGCGGGGCCGCGGTTCACGCGGTCCGCCGCGGCGTCGCAGATGTCGTTCAAGGCATTGCCGGCCGCGCCGAATCCCACGCCCGCCGCCGCGGCGAACCCCAGTAGCTTGGGCGTCGCGAGCGTGCCCAGCGCGATCCACCCGCCGGCGAGCACGCCGGCCGCGGCGACGACGAGGTTGTGGGCGCGGACCAGCCGCAGGACGTCACGCACCCAGCACGTCCTGATACAGCCCCTCGTAGCGGGGCACGACCAGCTCGGCGGAGAATTCCAAGGCGCGTGCCGCGGCGGCCCGGCGCATGCGCTCGTGGGTCGCAGCGTCTTTGAGCAGCGCCACCGCGCGCTCCGTCATCTCGTCCACGGCGCCGACCGGCGCCAAGTATCCCGTCTCGCCTTCCACCACGACTTCGGGGAGGCCGCCTCCCCGGGTCGCGATGACGGGGACACCGCAGGCCATGGCCTCGAGCGCGGACAGCCCGAACGACTCGTTCTGGGAAGGCAGCAGGAACAGGTCGCCGCCCCGCAGCAGATCGGCGACCTGATCGACCTTCCCGAGAAAGCGTATGTCCGCGCGCAGCTTGAGACGGTCCACCTCCTGCTCCGCCAGGTCCCGGTCGGGCCCGTCGCCCGCCAGCACCAGGGTCGCCGGGAGGGCGCGCCGCACGCCTGCGAACACCTTGATCACGTCGCCGACCCGCTTCACTGGCCGGAAGTTCGAGACGTGGAGCAGTATCTTGTGGCCCGCCGGCGCCAGCGCCCGGCGGCACGAGCCGTCGGTCGGCGGATGGAAGTCCGCAACGGAGACGAAATTGGGAATCACCCGCACGTCGCACCCGGTGCAACCGAACGCCCGATACGTCTCCTCCTTGAGATACTCGGACACCGCGGTCACGCGGTCCGACTGCTCGATCGAGAACTTGGTGATCGTGAAGTACGACGGGTCCTGGCCGACGAGGGTGATGTCCGTGCCGTGCAGGGTCGTCACCACCTTGAGGTCGCGCTCCCCCTTCAGCATCTGCTTGGCGAGCCACGCCGTCGCCGCGTGCGGGATCGCATAGTGCACGTGCATCAGCTCGAGCCCCTCGCGCAAGGCGACTTCGTGCTGCTTCACCGCGAGCGCCAGGGCGTACGGGGACTGCTCGAACAACGGGTAGTCGGCGGGCACTACTTCGTGGAATGTGACGCGCTCGGCGAACCCGCCCCGCAGCCGGAACGGGCTCGCATACGAGATGATATGCACCTCGTGGCCGCGCCGCCCGAGCTCGAGCCCCAGCTCGGTGGCGACGGCGCCGGAGCCACCGTAGGTCGGATAACACGTGATGCCGATGCGCATGGGAGATTGTCAGACGTCAGACGTCCGACTGCACCGAACGCCACCGGGCTGCGATGGTCGCAGCCAGTGCCTCCGCGGACTCCGTCGCATCCAGTGTCCACACCTCATCTGTCTGACGTCTGACGTCTGATGTCTGACCACGCAGTTGATTCCGAAACCACGTCTCCTGCCGCTTCGCATAGCGGCGCGTCGCGGCCACGATGACGTCGCGCAGCTCGCGTTCGGGGAGGCGGCCCTCCAGCATCGCGACCACCTCGCGGTAGCCGATCCCGTCCAGTCCCGGCGCGTGCGGCGCCACGCCCGCGGCCAGCACGCCGCGCACCTCTTCGACGAGCCCCGCCGCCAGCATGCGATCGACCCGCTGGGCGATCCGTCGTTGCAGCGTGTCGCGCGGCAGGGTGAGATGAATGTACCACGGCCGCATCACGCCGGTCTCGCGCGCCTCGCGCTGCCACCACGAGAGGGAGCGACCCGTGAGGAGCGCCACCTCGATCGCGCGGGCGGCCCGCTGGCGGCCGCCGCCCGCGAAGCGCCGATCCAGCCGCGCCGCCCAGTGAGCCAGCCGGGCGGCGGCGAGCGTCCCCGCCCAGGCGCGCAGTCGGTCGCGGCGCGCGTGATCGAGCGGCGGCTCGCGGAACAGACCTTCCACCAGCGCGCGGATGTAGAAGCCGGTTCCGCCCACGACCGCGGGTTGCCGCCCCGCGATCCGGACGCCGGCCAGCCAAACACTCGCGTCGCGGGCGAACCGCCCCGCGCTGTAGCGCTCCGCCGGCTCGATCAGATCGATTCCGAGGTGCGGCACGCGCGCGAGCTGCGCCGGGTCGGGCTTGGCGGTGCCGATGTCGAGCCCCCGGTACACTTGACGCGCGTCCGCGGAGATGACGACGACGGACTCGAGGTCGCCCCACGCGGCTGCGACCGCCGTCTTGCCGACGCCGGTGGGGCCGACCAGAACCGGCGTCAGGGGTCGCGCGTCCGCCGCATTCACAGGCTGAAGCCTGTGCTTGGCAACGCACTGTCCTTAAGCACAGTGATTCGCCGAGCCCACCCTTGAGGGTGGGAAAACGATGCCGGGCGGAGGTTAACTCCGCCCAAACCGCCGCTCCAGCTCTTCCCGCGGCAGCTGCACGATCGTCGGCCGCCCGTGCACGTCGTGCGCCGGAAGCGTCGCCGTCAACAGCCGGCCCACGAGCTCGCGCATCTCTTCGACGTCGAGCCGCTGTCCCGCCTTGATCGCCGCCCGACAGGCGAACGTGGCCGCAAAGCGCTCGAGCCGGTTCGCCCAGCCGCCGAATCGGCCGCCTGCGAGATCCGCTACCAGCTCTTGGAGGCAACGCGCGGCGTCGAAGCGCGGGTGCGGGTTGGGAGCCGTGTGCACCACCACGGTCCGCCCGGAAAACGGCTCGATCTCATATCCCACGCGCCGCAGCAACTCCCGGTGGGAGTCGATGGCATCGAGCTCGGGGGGCGCGAACTCGAGCGTGAGCGGCAGCAGCAGCCGCTGGGCCGGCGCGCCGTCGCCCGACAGTTGACGCATCACCGTTTCGTAGAGGACCCGCTCGTGGGCCGAGTGCTGGTCCACGATCGCGACGCCGGAATCCGTCTGGAAGAGGAGATAGGTGTCGAAGACTTGGAGCAGCGGTGTCAGGGGTCGGGTGTCAGGGGTCAGGAGCTCCGTCGGAAACAGCTCTCCCGGCGCCCCAGCCGGCGCGGCGGGGCCGACGCCGACCCATGATCCCCCGATCCCCGGTCCCTGGCCCCCGACCCCCAGCGGTGCAGCCGCGGCGAGCGGCCCGAGCGCCCGGCGCACCGCCTCCTCCACCACCTTTTCCACGAAGAACTTCTCGCGGAACCGCACCTCCAGCTTCGTCGGGTGAACGTTCACGTCCACCGCATCGCCCGGGAGATCGAGGAACAGGATCAGCGAGGGCCGGTCACCGGGCGCGATCGTCGACCGGTACCCGGCCTCCGCCGCTCGCAGGATGAACGGATCCCGGATCGGTCGGCCGCGCACGAAGACGTACCCCTTGCGGCCCGCCGGCCGCGCCTGCGCGGGCCGCTGCGCAAAGCCCCGCACCTCGAGCGGCCCCTCGCAGTGGGCGATGGGAAGCAACGTGTCCGCAACCCCGGAGCCCCACAGGGCGCGCAGCCGCTCGAGCGGGTCGGCCGCCGGGGGCACATCGATGACGGCACGGTCGTCGCTCGTGAGCGTGAACGCGACATCGGGACGCGTCAGGGCGAGGACGGTGAGCGTTTCGACGACCGCGCGGGTCTCGGTCGCCTGGGCGCGCAGGAACTTCCGGCGGGCGGGCGTATTGAAGAATAGGGCGCGCACGGTCACGGTGGTCCCGCGCTGCCGCACGGCGTCCTCCACCACCTCGCCCTTTCCCCCCACCACACCGATGCGCGTCCCGACGCGGCCGTCCGGCGACGTCTCGAGCTCGAAGCGCGCCACCGAAGCGATCGCCGGGAGCGCCTCTCCTCGGAAGCCGAACGTCGCCACACCGATCAAGTCCGAGGGATCGCGGATCTTGCTGGTGGCGTGGCGCGACAGCGCCAGTACCGCGTCCTCGCGGCCCATCCCCTCGCCGTCGTCGCTCACCCCGATGAGCGTCTTCCCCCCGTTCTCGATCGCCACGCGGATCGCCCGAGCGCCGCCGTCGAGTGCGTTCTCGACGAGCTCCTTCACGACGGAGGCCGGCCGCTCGACCACCTCGCCGGCGGCGATCTGGTCCGCGACCTGGGGCGCGAGGACCGCGATCCGCGCCGTCACAGCGGCACGACTTCCGACGCGAGCAGCCAACCGCGCACGCCGTCGGGACGCCCCACCTGGAGCCAGGCGCCCTGGCGCCGCTCGACATAGAGCGCCGCGCCGGCGTCGAGCGTGATGGCGGCGCTCGCACCGCCGTACGGAGCGACGCGCACCGCCGTCCCTGCGCTCGCGACGACCGCGACCGGACGGGCTCGGTGGCGCCACTCCCGCACGGCGAGCCCCGCGCACGCGGCCGTGAGCAGGCCGAGCACGATCACCCGGATCCCTTCCCCCCGTCGACGCCCCAGCAGCGCCAGCCAGAGCACCACCCATCCGGCCGCGGCCGCGAGGGCCCACTCGCTCGGGGTCGCGACGCCGACCGCGAGCAGTGACTCGCTCGCCGCGTCGGGCGGCGGCAGGAACTCCCGCGCCCGGCGCACGAGCGGCGCGCGCGGTGTCAGCCGGGCGGCCATCGCCCACGCCGCCGCCGCCTTGCCGTCCGCCCCGGCGCGATACAGCGTGGCCCCGAGGTTGTACCAGTGGGCCGCCACGGCCGGCCGGGCCGCGGCACGTGCCGCGAACGAATCGGCTGCGGCGCGCAGGGCTCCGACCTCGTACAATGCTTCGGCGCTGGGCCCCTGCGCCACGACAGTCCGGGGGCCGACCAGCGCTCCGAGGCACAGCGCCACGAGCAGGCGACGCCGACTGGCGGTGGGCTCCGCGCCCAAGACCTTGAGCACCTGGGCAAGCTCGGCCGCCAGCTCGGCCGCGTCGCCCAGCCCTCGGGGTCCGTAGCGCGCCGCGCGCAGCCGGTCGCGCAGCCGCATCACGTGATCGGCAACGGCGCTCTCGACTCCCGCGGCGCGCAGCGCACGGGCGAGGCCGTCGCCGTCGCGGGCGAGCGGATCCGGCACGTGGCTCGCCAGCAGCGTATGGAACGCATGCTCCAGGCGCCCCAGCCGCGAGAGGCGTGCCGCCCCCGGCTCCTCCGCGCCCGCCGCGCGCCGGGGCGCCATGCGGCGCCGCCAAAACCACGCGAGGAGCGGCGGCCCGACGAGCAGCGCTACCCACCCCCATGGCATAAGCCCGGCGGCGAGCGCGGTGCTCCAGGTCTCGCTCACCGAGCGATCGAGCGGCGGCAGCGGGCGCGCGGCGCGGGGCTCGGCTCCCTGCGCCACGGCGAGCGCGCGCGGTGGCGCGCGCGCGGTCGTGTAGTCGCCCGCTGCGAAGTCGTAATAGGCGTAGCGCATCTCCGGGAGCAGAAACGAACCGACCGAGTCCGGTACCACGAGGTAGTGGAACGTCTTGCTCCCCGCGATCCGGCCGCCGCGCGGCTCGACCCGCACTGTAGCCTCGCCCGGATACGCGCGGAACCCGGCGGGCCAGCGCATCACCGGCTCCGGCCACAGGGCCACATTGCCGAGCCCGGAGACGGTGGCGCTCACTTCCAGGGGCTCGCCGACGCGGCTTTCGGCCGGCTCGATGGCGAGCTCGAGCGTGAGCCCTTGCGCGACGACGCGCGGGCCGTCGGCGGTCCGGCTCGCCGGAAGCGGCAGCACGGTGACGACCACCGAGTCGCTCTTCAGGGAGTACCGCTCTTCGCGACTGAAGAAGGAGAAGCTCACGGGCACCGCGTAGTCCACCGTCGCGGGCGGAATCGTGACCCGTCCGGCGGCCAGCGGAAAGACCACCTGGTGAGCGACAAACAGGTCCATCCAGCCGCCGCGGACGAGCCGCGACGCGGCCGGCTCGCTGGGCGAGACCCCGGGATACGACCACACTCCTTCCGGAGTCTGGAGCGTGAGAATCGGCATCCGGGTTTCCCCGGGGAGGATGACGGGCAATGCGACGCGATCGCTTCGCGCCGGCGGCGGTGCGGCCGCGATCAGGCCGCGCGCCAGCGGGCTGAGCGCCGCCGTGATCCCGGCCGCCGCGCTGTCCACCGTCACCGCGATCGGCTCGGTGGCCACGGTCCGCGCACCTTGGCGGGCCCGCACCGGTCCGATCACCAGCGTCCCCGCCCGCTCGGCCCGCAACCGGAGCTCGCGAGTCGTCGTCCGTGTCTGCCCGAGCGCGCCGTCGACCGACACCTCGGTGACGTCGCGCGAGCCCACGATCGCGAACCCGGTGAGGGGCGGCAGGGTGAGGCTCACCGGCTCGGCCGTGCGCGTGCGGGCCCGGACCGTCAAGGTCAGCTGCTCGCCCGCCGCGAGCCGAATGCGGTCCACCCGCGCCTGCAGGTCCGGCGCGGGGCCTTGCAGGGCGATGAGCACCCAGAGGGCGCTCGTCACCAATCCTTCACTCCCGGCTCCGCGACGCGCCGCTGCCGGCCAGTGCGATCACGCCGCGTTTGCAGCTCCTGCTGGCCGATCGAGCGGAGGATTTGCTCGGCCTGGGCCTGGGTCAGTCCTCCGCTCTGCCCGCTCCCCCCCTGCGGAGTACCGCGCCCCTGCCCCCCACCACTCGACGGACCCCCACCGCCTCCACCCGTCGGGGGCGGCACGCTCCTGTTGCTGCTCCCACCGCCGCGGCGCCGCACCGCGAGCTCCAGGTTCCACTTCGCGGGCAGGTTGCGGGGATTGAGCAGCAGGGCCTCGCGATAGGCGCGCTCGGCTTCGGCGAGGTGGGCGTCGCGGTTCGTGCTGTCAGCATCGGCGACCCGCAGCGCCAACAGGCCGAGGTTGTACAGCGCCCGGAACCGGAGGTCGGGCTCGAGCGACGCGGCGGCGTGGGCGAGGGCCGCCTGCGCGGTCTCCAGGTCCTTGCCCGCCAGGGCGGCGGTGCCGGCGTTGTACCAGGCGGTGTCGTCCTGGCGGCGCCGGGTGAGCTCGGCGAGGTAGGCCGCCTGTGCGTGCGTCACGTCGCCGCGATCCCACGCTTTCTCCGCGGTGCTACGCGGCCGCGTCGAGTCTTGCGCCCGGGCGGGCGGCACCGCGCCGCACCACAACGCCAACGCGATCAGGGCGGCGGTGCGGCGTGTCGCCGCCTGCGTCACCAGCACCAACACGGCTAGCAGCAGCGGCACCCAGGCCCGAGGCCGGCCGCGCTCGGTGCGCGCTTCGCTGGCGCGGGCGCGCTTGTAGGCCGCCACGAGGTCACGCACCGCCCCCGCCTGGTCCGGCAGCTCGGCTGCGACGATCGTGCCCTGCGCCGCGTCCGCCACGGCACCGAGGATGTCGTCCCGGCGCGACGTTTGAATCACGGTGCCCGCGTCGTCCCGCTGCCAGGCCTGGAGCGCTCCCCGCTCGTCGCGGACCGGGATGCGGGTCGGGGTGCGCGCGCCCTCGGCCACGAGGATCAGATGGACCCCGAGCGCGTGGAGCTGCTCGGCTTGCGCCAGGATCGCCGGCAGCGTGTCGTGGGCTTCGCCATCGGTGAACACCACCAGGACCCGATCGGCGAGCTCGGAGCCGGCCCCGACCAGCTCGCCCCCCTGCCGCAGCGCCAGCGCCAGCCCGGTCCCGCCTTCGGAAGCGACGTCCGGGTCGAGGGCATCGAGGTAGAGCCCGAGCGCGGAGCCGTCGACCGACAGCGGCGACAGGATATAGCTCGAGCCCGCGAACACCACGAGCCCGAGGCGGTCGCCGCTCAAGTCCTGCACCAACCGCCGTGCCTCGCGCAGCGCCCGGCCCAGGCGGTTCGGGGTCACGTCCTCGGCGAGCATCGAGCGGGAGATGTCGACCGCGAGGGCGAGCGACAGCCCGCGGGTCTCCGTCACGATGCTCGCTTCGCCCCAGCGGGGCCCCGCCAGAGCCACGACCCCCAGGAAGGCGGCGATCGAGAGCGCCGTCGGGCCGAGCCGGCCGGCCGCGAGCGCCGCCCGCACCGTCTCCTGCGACCACAGCGCGGCGCGGCGCACCCGCGCCCGGCGCGCCCACGCGGCCCCGAACCACACCGCGCCGCCCAGCAGGGGCGCCAACGCGAGCACGACGGGTGCGTCAAAGCTCATCAGGGCACGCGCACGGCGAGCGTAGCCGCCAGCACGATCTCGAGCCCCAGCGCCACCAGCCCGAGGGCGAGCGGCACGCGATACGCTTCCTCGAACCGCCGGTACACCACCTGCTCGACGGTCGACTTCTCGAGCCGGTTGATCTCGTCGAACACGTGCCGCAACGACTGCGTGTCGGTGGCGCGGAAGTATCGGCCGCCGGTCATGCGCGCGATCTCCGTCATCAGCGGCTCATCGATCTCCACCGGCATCATCTGGTAGCGCAACCCCTCGAGTCCCTGGCCCGTCGGCACCGGCGCTTCGCCCCGCGTGCCCACGCCGATCGCGTAGATCCTGATCCCGAACGCGGCTGCGGCTTGCGCCGCGGTTCGCGGATCCACCGTGCCCCGGTTGTTCACGCCGTCGGTGAGCAGCACGATGACCCGGCTCTTGCCGGGCGCACGGCGCAAGCGGTTCGCCGCCGTCGCGATGCCGGTGCCGATCGCGGTGCCGTCCTCGATCATGCCGATGCGCAGGTCGCGCAGCGCCTGCTCGAGCACCGCGTAGTCCGTCGTGATGGGGACCTGGGTAAGCGCCTGCGCGGCGAACGCGACCAGCCCGATGCGGTCCGAGCGCCGCTCGCGCACGAACTCGATCGCGGTCTGCTTGGCGACGTCGATGCGGTTGGCCGGAGAGAAGTCCTCCGACAGCATGCTGCTCGAGAGATCGACGGCGAGCACGATCGAAATCCCTTCGCTCCGGGTCTCGGCGCGGGCCGAGCCGACCCGTGGCCCCGCCGCCGCGACGATCCACGCGCCGAGGCAGAGGCTGCGCAGCGTGACGGGGAGGCGCGCGATCCACAGGCGCTCACCCGCGCCCGCCGCCGGGCGCACGTCGCTCATGCGGGTGCCGCGCAGCCGGCCCAGCCGGCGTCCGCGCAGCCACCACCACAGCGGGAGCGCGGCGAGCCCCACGAGCAGCAGCGGGCGGGCGAAGCTCAGGGCGCGATCTCCCGCGCGAACCGGCGCGCCATCTGGGCCAGTGCGGCCACGTCCGTCCCGTGCGCGGAGGCGAACGCGACGCGGTCGAGCTGCTCGAGCAGCTCCCTCAGCTCACGCAGCGGTGCATGGGGCCGCGCGCGCTCAACCGCGGCGAGGCATTCGGCGGTGCTGAGCGCGGGCCCCGCTTCGGGAATCGCCCCGGCGACGGCCACCCGGAGCCGGAACGCGGCCCGCGCCGCCACGGCCTTCGGCTCGCCGGCGGCAAGCCAGCGGGCATCCGGGACCTCGGCGTCGAGTGCCACCCGCCGGGGCGGCGGCACCGCTTTCGGCGCCCGGCGGCGCCACGCGAGGCCGAGCGCGAGGCCGCCGCTCGCCAGCAACAACGCGGCGGCCGGCGGCAGCGCGCTGCGCCGCGCCAACCGCACCGGCGCAAGGGCGCCCCACGGCTGGGGGCCGCGGATGGTGTCGGGAATCACACTCCGCACGAAGAAGCTGGCCACCCCTCCCGCAACCGAGTCCGCGCGGCCATCGGGGCCAAGCCGCCAGACGGGGGGCAGCGTCAGCGCATGCGTCCCCGGCGCCCACGCGACAATCGGATAGCGCACCAACCAGCCCGCCGGCGCGCGCCGCACCGACGGATCGCCCAGCGCCTCCGCCCGCTCGGTGGCGTCGAGCTTGCCGGCGCGGACGCGCCAACCCGCGGGCACCGGGATCTGCCGCTCGAGCCAGACGGTATCACCGACGGTCGGACTCGCCGGCGTGGCGGTCCAGGGCCCCTGCCCCATGGCCAGACGCCAAGACAACGCCAGGACGGCAAGCACGGCGCACCGTGGCTTCATCGTTTCAGCCGCCGCGCCCGCTCGGCGAACGCGCGGCGCAACGGCACGCCGTATGGCACACTGGTCTGCAGCGCCACGCGGTCCACGCCCGCCTGGACTAGCTTCCGGGCCCGCTCCTGAAGCTGTCGCTCCGCGGCGACGCGCACGCGCGTGCGGGTCGGCCCGTGGCTCGTGTCGAGCAGCACCCGCTGGCCGGTCTCCGCGTCCTCCATGTCGACCCACCCCGCGTCCGGGAGCTCGCGTTCCCGCGGATCGTCGATCGTGATCGCGACGACGTCGTGGCGGGCGGCGAGTTGCGCGAGCGGGTCCTCCCAGCCTTCCGCCCGGAAATCGGAGAGGGCCACCACGATGGCGCGGTGGCGCAGCAGCTTCGCGGCGTAGCGTAACGCTTCGGCGAGATTCGTCCCGCTGCCGCGCGGGGTGAACGCGACCAGATCCCGGATCACGCGCAGCGCGTGGGGCCGTCCCTTCGCAGGGCGCACGACGAACTCGACCTTGTCGGCGAACATGAGCGCCCCCACCCGGTCGTTGTGACGCGCCGCGGCGAGCGCGAGCACCGCCGCTACCTCCACCGCGAGGCCCGCCTTGGTGTACGGACGCCCGAACTGACACGAGCCGGACTGGTCCACGATCAGCAGCAGCGTAATCTCGCGCTCTTCGTGGAACGTCTTTACGAAGGGGTGGCCCATGCGCGCCGACACGTTCCAATCGATTGAGCGGAAGTCGTCGCCTTGCTGGTAGGCGCGCACCTCGGCGAACTCGATGCCTTGGCCGCGGAACACCGACCGATATTCGCCAGTGAAGAGGGTGTTGACGAGGGTGCGAGTGCGGAGCTCGATCCCCTTGACCTGCCGCAGCACGTCTGGAGTGACGGCCCGCCGGCGTGCGCGGACCGGGGACGTCGCGCCACTCCGCCGCTCTTGTCCCTCGTAGGTCACGGCACGCCCACGGCCTCCAGGATCTTGGCGATCACCCGGTCGGCATCCATGTCCTCCGCTTCCGCCTCGAAGGTGAGCAGCACGCGGTGGCGCAGCACGTCGAGGGCCATCGCCTTGACGTCCTCGGGCACAACGTACGAGCGCCCGCGCAGGTAGGCGTGCGCGCGCGCGGCCTGGGCGAGATAGATCGACGCCCGGGGGGAGGCCCCGAAGGCGATCAGCGGCTTCAGCTCCGCCAGCCCGACGGTCTGTGGCTCGCGGGTGCCGCGCACCACGTCCACGATGTAGTCCACAACCTTCTGGTCCATGAACAGCTCGGCGATGGCGCTGCGCGCCGCCAGGATATCGTCGGCGTCGGCGATGCGTTGCACCTCGATCGGCCGCCCCGACGCCATGCGCGCCACAATTTCCTTCTCCGCATCGCGGGTCGGGTAGCCGACCCGCACCTTGAGCATGAAGCGGTCGAGCTGAGCCTCGGGGAGCGGGTAGGTGCCCTCCTGCTCGATCGGGTTCTGGGTCGCGAGCACGAGGAACGGCTCGCCGAGGTAGAACGTCTCGCCGCCGATCGTCACCTGCTTCTCCTGCATCGCCTCGAGCAGCGCCGACTGCACCTTGGCGGGGGCCCGGTTGATCTCATCGGCCAGCACCAGGTTCGCGAACAGCGGACCCTTCTTGGCGTAAAACTCCTGGGAGCGCTGATCGAACACCATCGTGCCGATCACGTCCGCGGGGAGGAGGTCAGGTGTGAACTGGATGCGGGAGAAGGCGATGCGCAAGCACTCGGCCACCGTACGCACGGCGAGCGTCTTCGCGAGCCCCGGCACTCCTTCCAGCAGGATGTGGCCGCCCGTCAGCAACCCGACGAGCAGCCGCTCGACCATGATCTCCTGTCCCACCACACGCTTCGCCACCTCGCGGGCGATCGTCTGGCTCAGGACCGCGTCCCCGGTCGGGGTCTTCGCCGCCCGCGTCGTCATCGCAATGCCGCCTCCGCCGCCTTGCGCACCGCCGGCTCCTTGTCCTTGCTGTAGAGTTCGAGCAGCCCGCGCGCCTCCGGCCGCGCGATGTGGCGCAACCCCTCGATCGCCGCCGCCCGAACCATGGCGCTGCGGCGGTTCCTCATCCCGCCCGGCTCTGCGTACCGCGCCAGCACGTCGAGTGCTTCCCTCGCGCCGAGCCGGCCGATCGCCCGCAGCAACTCTGCCAGTACCCCTTCGTCGAGCTCCTGCTCCAACCGCCGGATGAGCACCGTGCTCGAGGCCTGGTCTCCCCCCGCCGCGATGGCGCGGGCCGCCGCCAGGCGCACGGACACGCTCTCGTCCTTGAGGGCGGGCATCGCGGGACGCGAGATCTCGCGCCCGCCCGCTTCCGCAAGTCCGATCAGCGCCGCCTCGCGCACGAACTCCGAGTTATGGTGCACGAGCGGCAGCAGCAGCGCCACGGCCTGCGGGCTCCCCGTGAGCCCGACGAACTCGGCGGCGGCGGCGGCGATCGCCGGGTTCGAGTCCGCCAGGTGCCCCTGCAGCGGCTCGAGCGCCCGGTCGGCCGCCTTCCGGATGGCCGCGCGGTAGGGCGCTCGCAACTCGACGGGCGTGGCGACGAACGCGTCGAGCACGAGCGGCACCGAGACCGCGGCGAGCGCCCCGACAGCCGCGACCAGCGCCTCCCGCTCCTCGGGCGGGACCCGCGGCTCTCCCAGACGCTGCACCATCCGCCCCACCAGCGATCGATCAGACAGCGCGAGCGCCGTCTTGTCGATCGCCTCGACCAGCGCCGCATCCTGCGCCGTCACCAGTATGTGATCGAGCGCGGCGATCGCTTCGGCCACTGGGCCCGCGTTGTGCAGCCCGAGCAGCTGCGGTGCGAGCCCGTGCAGCTTGTCCACCGCGGCGCGCTGCTCCTCCAGCGTCGCCGCGCTCCCGAGACTCGCGACCGCGCGCTTCGCCTCGACATCGGCCGGGACCACGTCCGGCCGGAACACCACACCGGTGCGCCGGCCCGCCGCTTCGGCGGCGGGGACCGGGGCGGGGGCGACGGGCGCCGCAGACACCACTGACCCGGCGGGTACGGGCGGCGCGGACGAGGCGGCGGAAGGCGGGGGCGAGGACGGGGATGGCGCGGCGACCGGCGCGGCGGGGACGCTCACCGGCGGTGTCGGGGCGCGGAGGCGCTCGAGCCGTTGGGAGCTGCGGCGCCCCAGAGCGAGCGCGATGCGCCCGAGGGCCGTGTCGTCGGGCAGGATCGTGCCCATGGCCACCCCGAACAGCGCCAGCACGTGATCCGCGGTCATGCCCGGATTCAGGGTGATCGCCCGGATGCCGCGGGCGTAGAGCAGTCCCGCGAGCTCGGCGATCTGCATGTTGCGCGGCAGTAGATGCTGCCCGTGCCAGTGCAGCCCCGTCGCGCCGATCTTCCACTCCACCGTGCCGAGCGCGGCGAGCGGTGGGAGCGCGTCGCCGATCTGGCGCAGCGCCTCCATCACGGCGGGATGGGTCGGAGGGTAGAGCCGGGTCAATCGGAAGGTCGTTCCGATGGCGCCAAGGGCGCGGTCGACTCCGGCAGTGTCCACGGCCATGGTGTCAGCGCTTGATGCGCTCTCCTCGGTCCTCGTAACGGAACACCCACGTCGCGAAGCGCGGGGGCTCGATCGGGTCGTCGGCGCCGAGCGCCGTCCAGTCGACGTCGCTCCCCGAATCCGCCGTCCGGCTGCGCCGCCGCTCGGCCTGGGCGAGCATCTCCCGGGCGCGCTTGATCCACATCCCGAACTGGGCGGGCCGGAGGTCCACCCAGCCGCGCGGCGCCGCGTCCCGCGGGTCGTGGCCGTCGCCCGCGTCTGCCGCGATCGCGACTGTGCTGCCGCGGTACAGCCGCGCCCCGTCCGGGGCGAGGATCGGAATGCCCACCGAGAGAATATGGCTCCGCAACGTGCCATCCCGCTCCACCAGGGCATGGGCCTCGGTCGCGAGCTCCCCCGCGCGCGACTCGGCGAGGGCCCGCACACTGGACCGGAGCCGGGCGCAGAGGTGGGATTCGAACAACAATTTGGTGAGCCGCGGGGGTCCCAGCATCTCATAGGCGACCGTCCGAGTGTGCGACTGTCGCTCCAGCTCGTGCAGGCGGTCGAGGGCGTGGGCCCGGAGCACTCCCGCGCGGTAGGTCGGCCCCGCGGTCGCGCCGTCCAGCGCCGCGACGATATCCCTCCCGGTCGGCCGCCCCTCGAGCTCCATCACCACGTATTCCGCGACCTCTTCCGGCGTGATGAATTCCATCTGGCCGAGCGCGGTGACGGTCTCGAATTCGTCGGAAGAGAAGAGGCCGTTCTCGCCGACGTCGATGTACACGCCCTCGAGCGGCTTGTCGAGGTCGCACCACGGCTGCACGCCCGGCTGGAACGCCTCGCCCACCGGGACGGGCTCCGGGCAGTCGACGAGCGGGATCGGCTTGCCTTTGCGCCGGATCGGCCCATAGCCGATCTCACGCCAGGCGATCGTGGCCGTGGGTTTGATCTCGACGGTCGCCGGGGCGCCGGGCGTGCGACCGAGCAGGAACAGGAGCAGCGACTGCGCGCCCGCCACCGCCGACTTCATCAAGAGCGGCCGGCTGGGGCGCTCCTCGGAGTGCGTGTAGGGGATGTTGAATCCCATGCCCCCGGTGCCGCTCGTGCCGATCTTCACGTACGCCTTGGTCTCCGCGCGTCGCAACGCTTCCACCAGAATCTGCACGTGCCGGATCAGCTGGGGGAGTGTGAGGAGCAATACGTGGCGCTCCACCGCCGCCCCGTCCACCTTCCCGTCCGCAGCGAGGGCGAGCAGCTCCTGGGCGCTCCGCAGCGGGTCTTGATACGCGAACGCCGTCGCCGTGTTGATGCTATCCACGACGGCGTCGGGCTTGTATTTCATCAGGAGCTGGTACAGGAAGCTGCGGTGGAACAGGTCATCGGTGAGCTCGCTCAGCAGGTCCTGGAGCACCAGGCGCCGGTGCTCGGGGTTCGCCATGACAGCGCCGCGCTCGAGACGGGCGAGACTGGCGGGCAGGAACACGTCGCCCCACTCCACCTCGATGGTCGCACGCCCACGGTAGGGCTCGAGCGCCCGCGCCGTCGCGCGCACCTCCTCCTCGAACAGCGCCACCAGCACGATGCGCCGCGGCGCGGCGGCGAGCAGGCGGCGCGCCACGGCGTGGCCCACCAGCCCGCTCCCGCCGAGGATCATCGCCGTACGATCACGCAGCTCCATGCAGTCGCTCGATGGCTTGGATCTCGCCTCCCGCGAGCCGCCGGTATTTCCCTTCCGGCAGGCGCCCGAGCCGCACCGGCCCGTAGGCCACGCGGTGCAGCCACTCGACCTTAAGCCCCAGCGCCTCGGCGAGCCGGCGCACGATGCGCTGGCGTCCCTCGGCCAGCGTGAGCTCCAGCTCGACGCTCCGCGCCACCGGCCGCACGCGGAAGGCCGTCACGCGCACCGGCCGACCGTCGATCGCGATCGAGCTGCCGAGCGACGACGTCACCTCGGCCACGCTGCGGCCGTGGGCCCGCAGCCAGTAGGTGCGCGGCACGGCGAACCGCGGGTGCATCAGCCGGTGCGCCGCTGCCCCGTCCGTCGTCAGCAGCAGCAGCCCTGAGGTCATCACGTCCAGGCGTCCAACGTACGTGAGACCGGGCACCTTGGGGAGCAGCTCGAACACGGTGCGCCGCCCCTCTGGGTCCTTGCGGCTCACGACGTAGCCCACGGGCTTGTTGAGCGCCAGCCACGCAATCGGGCCCGGGCGCACGGCCCGGCCGTCGAGCGTGACGCGCTGCCGTGCGGGGTCGACGCTCATCCCGAGCGTCGCCAGCTGCCCATCCACGCGCACGCGGCCCGCGCGGATCAACGCCTCGGCTTTGCGGCGCGACGTCACGCCCGCGCGCGCCAGGGCGCGCTGCAGGCGCATCGGCGTCATTCGGGTTCGGTGGGTGCGGGCGGCCGGAGCGCCACGGACAGCTCGTCGAGCCGCGGCAGCTCGTCCAGATCCTTGAGCCCCAGGATCTCCAAGAACTGCGGGGTGGTGCCGTACAGCAGCGGCCGGCCGAGTCCCTCGCCCCGGGTCACCACCTCCACCAACCCCCGCTCGATCAACTTGTCGATCACGGCGCCCGAATCGACGCCCCGGATCTCGTCGACCTCGCCGCGTCCCACCGGCTGGCGATAGGCGATGATCGCGAGCGTCTCGAGCGCCGCCGGCGAGAGACGACGCGGCCGCAGGGCAAACTGGGCGCGATCGATCGCTTCCGCGTACTCACGCCGGGTGAGGAACTGCCATCCCTGCGCGATCTCCACGAGCTCGATCCCATGGTCCTGGGCGGCGTACACGGCACGGATCTCGGCGAGTCCGGTGTGGACCGCGCCCTCGCCGGCGTGCGGCTCGAGCGTCGACAGCTCGCCCACCGTCAGCGGGCGGGACGACGCGAACAGCGCCGCCTCAAGCAGCTTCGCGAGGGGACTCACGCTGGATCACGATCGGGGTGAACGGCCCGTCCTGCGAGAGCCGCAGCGCGCCTCGCTTGGCCAGCTCGAGCAGCGCGATGAACGCGGACAAGACGTCCACGAGCGAGGGACGCGCCCCCACGACCTCCAGCCAGCCGCAGCGCTCGCGCTCCGCCAGCAGCGCCTCAATCCGCGCCGTGGCGCCCTCGACGTCGAGCGGGCGCGGCACCACGCGGTGCAGCACCGGCTCCGGGATGAGCGCGATCACCCGCTCCGCCGCCGCGAGCAGGTCGTTCAGGTCGATCACCAGCGGAGCCGGCGGCGCCTCGGGCGGCTCGGGCCGGAACCCGCGACCGAACTGCTCGGCGCGCCGCGCCGCCGCCTGCGCCAGCCAGTCCACCAGCTCACGGATCTGCTGGTACTCGAGCAGCCGGCGCACCAGCCCGGCCCGCGGATCCTCCCACTCGTCGTCCCCCAGCCGCCGCGGCAGCAGCAGCTGCGCCTTGATGCGGAGCAGCCGGGCCGCCATCTCGAGATAGTCGGCCGCCTGGTTGAGTCCGAGCTCGTTGATCACCGCGAGAAACTGGTCCGCGATCTTGGCGATCGGGAGGTCGGTGATGTCGAGCTCGTCCTCGTTGATCAGGTGCAACAACAGGTCGAGCGGACCCGAGAATTGCTCGAGCTCGACGACGAAGCCGGGTTGCTCTTGGACCACGGGATCCGTGGGCGCGCTCATAGAGGAAGCGCTCCCGGAGACACCGCGAATCCCCCGACGAGCGCAAGGCCGACCCCCATGAGGTGATAGGCCGGCCACAACAGCACCTGCAGCACGCCCGGCATCGCCCATACCAGGACCATCACCGGGAGGAACCCCAACGCCTGCAGCTGGCGGTACTTCGATCCCGCCCCTGGCGGCAAGAGGTAGTAGAACACGTGGCTGCCGTCCAAGGGAGGTACGGGGATGAGGTTGAAGAACGCGAGCACGACGTTGAGCCACATTCCCCACCACAGCATCCGCTGCACGATCTCGAGCGTGGCGGTCAGGGCGGGCACCGCGCCGCCCAGCACTCCGACGAGCGCGAACAGCAGCGTGCTCACCACGAACAGCCCCAGGTTCACCGCGATTCCGGCGAGGGAGACGATGATGTCCCCCCTCCGAAATTGGCGATACTTGCGCGGATTGACGGGGACCGGTTTCGCGGCCCCGAACGGCGGGGCCCCGATCCGCCACAGCAGGAACGGGACGATCAGCGTCATCAAGGGGTCGATGTGCTTGAGCGGATTAAGCGTGAGCCGCCCCAGCATGTAGGCGGTGTCGTCGCCCTGCCGGTAGGCGGCTTCCGCGTGAGCGTACTCGTGGGCCACCATCGAAAACAGCAGCACCGGCGCCCACACGAGGAATTCGAACGAGATGGCCCACGCTCGGGGTCAGTGACGGCCTAAGATAGCGAATGCGCGCGTCCCGGGTCAACGGCGTAGCGCCTTGACCGACCAGCACTTACCCTCTATCTTCCGCCCCGAACCAGGAGGCCCTCGGTGCCGAGAATCAAGTCAGCCAAGAAGGCGATGCGCCAGGCGCGGGCGCATACCCAGCACAACCGCGCGCAGCGCTCCGCCCTGCGGACCGCCCTGAAGCGCGTGCGCGCGGCGACGGCCGCCGACCAAGCGGCGCAGGCATACCGCTCGGCGGTACAACTGCTCGACCGGGCGGCGCGCAAGAACCTCATCCATCAGAATACCGCGGCGCGGCATAAATCCCGGCTCGCGGCAGCAGTGCGAAAGCTCGCCAAGTAATAGACGACGTCACGAGACGACGTCACGAAAGAGGCGTCACGAAACGACGTCGTCTCGTGACGTCCCCTCGTGACGGTTCTTCGTGACGACTTTTCGCGACGTTCTTCGTTTTAGACGGCGGCTAGCTCCGCGCCGCACTGCTCGCAATACCATTCGGTCGGCAGGTTCATCGTGCCGCACTCCCTGCACTGCAACGTCTTGGCGGCCTCTTCGTCCGCGTCGTCCGGCGCTTCGGGCACCACGGGTTCGGGTGCCGGCGTGGCGGCGCGAGGCCCCGCCATCGGGGTGCGCGGCGGATCACCCGGGATCACCGGCTGAAATTGGGCGCCGCTCGCGCGCCGCTCCGAGGGCGCTGACTTATCGTCCTCGGTGACAGACTTGATGAACGCGAGCTCGTCCTCTACCGCGATCTTCTCGGGCCCCGGGTGCGGCGGCCGCTGAGGTGACGGCGGGGAGAGGGTGGGCGCGGCCTTTGGAGGGGGAGCCGGTCGGTGGCTCACCAGCGCGTCCAGCTCTTGCAGCTTGTGGATGTCCGCCTCGACCGATTGGAGATCTTCGCGCACCGACACGAGCTCGGCCAAGACGTCTTTGTGCACCTGTTCCCACTGCGACTCGTCGTACTCCCCGACAGCGTGGCGCAGTTCGGTTTCCGTGAGCTTCTCCGCAGCGCGGGCTTCCTTCTTCTGGAGCTCCCCGCGCAGGTACCGCTTTTCCTCGATCGCCTGACGGGCGCTTTCGGCGTGGGCCTTCAGCTCCTCGGTCACGGCGGCGAGCCGCGCCTCGTAGTCCGCTCGAACCCGCGCCCGCACGTGCCCCGGCGTCGCGTCCGCCGAGTCGTTCAGGCGCACGATCCAGGCTTCGTATTGGCGCCGCTCCTCCAGCAGGCGCTGGATGATCTCGGTGCTCTTGGAAGGCGCTCTAGGCATGCTACCAATCTAGCAACGGACCGATAGTTACCGGTAAATTACTGGCAGCTGCCAGTAAGTCGAAGTGAGTCACGACGTTGCCGCGACCGCCTCGTGCACGATGGAGCCGCCGACCAGCGTCAGCGCGGCCCGACCGGTCAGGGTCCGCCCGGCGAAAGGGGTGTTCCGGCTCTTCGAGAAGAACGTGGTGGGGTCCACCGTCCAGCGTGTTGTGAGGTCGAGCACGACGACGTCCGCTGCGGCCCCCGGCTTGAGCGAGCCGCCGGGGAGCCGGAGCACGGCAGCCGGCGCGGTGCTCATCCGAGCGATGAGCTCCGCGAGCGTGAGCACGCCAGCAGCGACCAGCTCGGTGTACGCCACCGCGAACGCCGTCTCGAGGCCGACGATGCCGAACGGCGCGTCATCGAACGCCGCCTCCTTCGCGTCGTACGCATGCGGCGCGTGGTCAGAGGCGATGCAGTCGATCACGCCCTGCTTCAAGGCCGCCCGCAGCGCGGCCACGTCAGCGGCCTCGCGCAGCGGGGGGTTCATCTTGGCGTGCGTGTCGTAGCCTTCGCAGGCGTGGTCCGTGAGGGTGAGGTGGTGGGGCGTGACTTCCGCCGTCACGCGGATGCCTTGCTCCTTGGCGCGGCGGATCAGCTCGACCGAGCCGCGCGTCGACATGTGACACAGGTGGATATGACCGCCAGTGAGCCCGGCAAGCAGGAGGTCGCGCCCCACCATGATCTCCTCCGCCGCAGCCGGAATGCCCTTCAGCCCGAGGCGGGTCGCGACGAGGCCCTCGTGCATCACGCCCCCGGCGGAGAGGTTCGGCTCCTCGCAATGGTCCGCGACCGGAATCCCGAAGCTCCGGGCGTACTCGAGCGCCGTGCGCATCATGTGGCTCGACACGACGGGCTTCCCGTCGTCCGATACCGCGACGGCGCCGGCGCCGACCATCTCGCCGAACTCGGAGAGCTGCTCACCCTTCTGGCCCACGGAGATCGCCCCGATCGGATAGACCCGCGCCAGCCCGGCGCGGACCGACTGGCGCACGATGAAGCCGACCGCGGCCTGGTTGTCCGTCACGGGGTCGGTGTTCGGCATCGCGCACACCGCTGTGAACCCACCCGCCGCCGCGGCGCGGGTGCCGCTGGCGATCGTCTCGACATCTTCGTTCCCAGGCTCCCGCAGGTGCACGTGCACGTCTACCAGGCCGGGGGCGACCACCCTCCCGCGCACGTCCCGCACGTCCGCGCCGTCCGGGGAGCCGAGTCCGGCGCCGATGGCGGCAACCTTGCCATCCTGGACGAGGACGTCGGTCGTCTGGTCGAAGTCGCGGCTCGGATCGATCACCCGACCGCCCGTGAGCAGCAGCGGCCGCGTCACTCGGCGGTCCCGCCGGCGGGGCCCTTGGCCGCGTCGGCGAGCTCGGGGCGTCCACCGGCCAGCAGGTAGAGCACGGCCATGCGCACCGCCACGCCGTTCGTCACCTGCGCGAGGATGACGCTGTGCGCCCCGTCGGCGACGCGGGAGTCGATCTCCACGCCGCGGTTCATGGGTCCCGGGTGCATGATCGTGAGCTCGCGCGGCGCCCTGTCGAGCCGCTCGAGCGTGACGCCGAACACCCGGTAGTACTCCCGCAGGCTCGGGATGAATCCCTTTTCCATGCGTTCCAGCTGCAGCCGGAGCACGTTCAGCACGTCGGCCCACTCGATCGCTTCTTCGATGCGGCGGAAGCGGCAGACGCCGAGCTCTTCGATGCCGCGCGGCATCAGCGTGTCGGGCCCACACACGCCGACTTCGGCGCCGAGCTTCAACAGCCCCCAGATGTTCGAGCGGGCGACCCGCGAGTGCTGGATGTCGCCCACCAGGCAGACCTTCAGCCCGGCGATCTTCCCGTGCCGGTCGCGGATCGTGAGCAGATCCAGCAGTGCCTGGGTGGGGTGCTCGTGCGTGCCGTCGCCGGCGTTGACGACGTTGGAGCGGATGCGGTTGCCGAGAAAGAGGGCGGCACCGGACGACGGATGGCGGATCACCACCATGTCGATCCGCATCGCCTCGAGGTTTTTCGCGGTGTCGACGAGCGTCTCGCCCTTCTGCACGGCGCTGCCGGACGCGGCCACGTTCACGGTGTCCGCCGAGAGACGTTTCTCGGCGAACTCGAAGGAGATGCGGGTGCGGGTGGAGGCTTCGAAGAACAGGTTGACGATCGTCTTGCCGCGCAGCGCCGGGACCTTCTTGATAGGACGCTCCGATACCTCCTTGAACGGCTCGGCAGTATCGAGGATGAGGCGGATCTGGTCGGGGGAGAGGTGCTCGAGCCCCACCAAGTCCTTGCCGAGGGCGGCGGTCATGCGCCCGCTCCCCGGTCCGCGCCCGCCACCAGCTCCACCTGGTCCTTCCCATCGATCTCCTCGACCAGCACGTCCACCCGCTCGCCGCGGTCCACCTTCACCTGCTTGCCGACGACGTCGGGCTGAATCGGCAGCTCGCGACCGCCGCGGTCGACGAGCACGCACAAGGAGATCCGCTTGGGCCGGCCGAAGTCCGCGAGCTCGTCGAGGGCGGCCCGCACGGTGCGGCCGGTATACAGCACATCGTCCACGATCACGACGTGTTTGCCGGCGAGGTCACCGGGAATACGGGTCTCGCCGATCACGGGCTTGGGGCCGACGGTCTCGAGGTCGTCGCGGTACAGCGTGATGTCGAGGGCGCCGCGGGGAACGACCACGCCCTCGTCTTTCTCGATCAGCCGGGAGATCCGCTCGGCGAGCTCGACGCCGCGGCGCTGGATGCCGATCAGCACCAGGTCCTCGGTCCCATGGGACAGCTCGAGCACCTCCACGGCCATACGCTGAAGCGCCCGCGACAAAGCGCGGGCGTCCAGGATGGTGGTCCGTTCGGGCCGGCTCATCTCGAGCCTGGAAGCTAACGCCCCGAACCCGCGGGTCAACGGCGGATCGCTTGACGCCGCCACGCTCGCACCGTCTCTTCGAGGCCGGGCGGCTGGCGTCACCATCTCGGAGGGCTTATGCGCTTGGTGTGGAGTGCAGTCGGACTCGTGCTCGCAACCAGCCCTCTCGCAGCGCAGGGCCTCCGCGACAAAATCTCCGAACTGTTCATTTTCTCGGCCGGCAAGGACCCGCTGTTCCTTGGCGGCACCGCCGACCCGAACAACCCGGCTGCCATCCAGCTGCACGCCGACCATTTCATCCCTGCGGCGCGGGCGGAGAACGGCTCGCTCATCTCGTTCATCAGCAACGCGGTGAGCGGCAACGTCGCCAACATCCCGGTGAGCGCCACCAGCGGCGGCTCGACATTTCGCTTCGAAGGCGGCGTGCCGGTTCGGACCTCGGTTTCACCCGGCCCGGTGTTCGCCGAGCGCGCCCAGACGTTGGGCCGCGGGCGGGTCTTCGTCGGCGCCAACATCAATCACTTGCATTTCGCGACGCTGCGGGGCGTGAGCCTGAACGGCATCGAGATGACGTTCACCCACGAGAACGTCACCGGCCCCGTCTGCGACAGCATCGTCGGCGCGAGCTGCACCCCGTACGGCGTCCCCATGCTCGAAAACGACGTGATCGCGGTCCGGCTGGCGCTCGACCTCGACATGACCGTCACGTCGTTCTTCGTGAGCTTTGGACTGCTCGACCGGGTGGACGTCGGCGTGGTCCTGCCGATCGTCTCCACCTCGCTGCACGGGACGAGCGAAGCGGAGATCATCCCGTTCGGCGGCACGACCGCCGCGCACTTCTGGGGCGGGACGCCCGCCGACCCACAGCTCTCCACCTCTCGCCTGGTGGAAGGGTCCGCGACGGGCGTGGGCGACATCGCCGCCAGAGTGAAGGTGACAGTCACCCAAGCGGAGCGCACGACGTTCGCGCTGCTGGGTGACGTGCGCTTTCCCACGGGAAGCGAGGACGATCTGCTCGGATCGGGGCACCTCGCGGCCCGGGGTCTGGGCATCCTGTCTGCGAGGTTCGGCAGTTTCTCGCCGCACGCCAATATCGGCTTCTTGTTCCGGAGCGGTGATCTCCAGAACAATGCCGTGCTCGCCACCGTGGGGTTCGATCACCTGATGGCGCCCTGGGCCACGCTCGCGGCGGACCTCGTCTCGGAGTTTCAGGTGGGCGAGAGCAAGCTGCGCCTCCCGGGGACGGTGACGTACGACGCCCCGTTCCGGCGTACGGTCGAGCCCACCAACATCCCCACCGAGCGGGACGACCAGATCAACGGCTCCTTCGGGTTCAAGTTTGCGACCGGCGCGGGGATCACGCTGGTCGCGAACACGCAGTGGCCGCTGAACCGCGGCGGGCTGCGGCCGAACCTACTATGGACCGCCGGACTCGAGTACAACTTCTGAGCCCGCGCTAGGGGAGAGAGCGGATGGAGGTGAGATGCCAGCCCGCGCCATCCTGCACCAGGGTCGCCCGGAACGCGGTCGTGTCTCGCTTGGTCCGGCCCGTCTTCGCGTCCACGTACTCGTACACGCCGCTCACAATAGCGTCGGCTGAGCCGCCCGCGATGACCAGCCGATTGATGGTCAACCCCGCCTTGAGCTCCCGGACCGACTGGAAGAACTGTCGAAACGTCTCCTGTTCTGCAGATGTCAATCCGGGATACGCGCGGCGCACGTCGCTCAGGTCGCGCGACTCGAGCGCTCGTCCGTAGTCCGCAATCACCGCCTTGATCTCCTCTCGCGGGTCCGCCGGCGGCTGGGCCGCGGGTGGCCGGACCGGGAGCTCGGCGGGGGTCGGCCGTACCGTGTCGCGCGCCGCCCGAGTGCGCGCTGCCCGCTCGGCCTCCGTCCAGAGCGACGCGGCGGCGAACAGCCGGTCCATCGCCCCGGACACCCGCCCCTGGGCCGCGAGCGATTCCGCCGCCCGGAGCGCGGTGTCCCCGGTCGCGAGCTCGGCGGGCGTGGCCCCCGCCTCGTGCGCTCGGCTCTTCGCAGCGAGTGCCCGGTCGCGTGCTGAGCGCACCAGACTGTCCTCCCGTTCGTCCGCCGGATTGCGCGACACGGATTCGGGCGCAGCTCCCCGGGCGGGCGGGGCCTGCGGCAGGGCCGGGATGCGGGCGGGCGGCCGCTGCGCCGGCGCGCGAGCCGCGCCCGGTGCCGGCGGCGGACGGACGCTCGCGCTGTCCACCGGCACGCGCACCACCTCAGCGGCAGGCGTGGTGTCACGACCCGCAGCGGGCCGTGGCGCCATGGGCGTCAGCAGCCCCCGCCAGGGTGTCAGCCACCACAGCGCGAACGCGCTCGCCGCCACCGCGAGCCCCCACCACAGACCGGGAAGCCGGCGGGCGCCACGGCCGGCGGTCGGTGCCTGCTTCTCCGACTTGGAGAGCGCAATCGGGCTCGTCGGCGTCTTGAACTCGGCCTGCACCGCATGCGCACGGCTGCCGGCCCGCGCCAGCGTGATCATCTCAGTGCGCACGGGATCATCGTGCCGCAAGGACGGCCGGCCGCAGACGGCCAGGACATCGTCCATGCTGGGCCACCGCTGGTCCGGCTCCTTTTCCAGCATCCGCATGACCCCGGCCGCCAGGTTGGGCGGGCAGTCAGGGCGCAGCTCGGTCACGGGGCGTGGCCGCTGGTTGAAATGCGCGTACATCACCGACATGGTCGAGTCCCCGCGGAACGGCAGCCTCCCGGCGAGCATCTCGTAGGCGACGACGCCCAGCGAGTACTGGTCCGAAGCCCCCGTGACCTCGCGGGTGTCGCATTGTTCGGGACTCATATACGTGGGCGTGCCGACGGTCACGCCGGTCATCGTGAGCCCCTCCGCCTGCACCACCTTGGCGATCCCGAAGTCCGTGACCAACGCCCAGCCGTCCTCGTCCAGCATGATGTTCGCGGACTTGACGTCACGGTGAACGACGCCGTGACGATGGGCGTAACCCAGGGCGTCGCCCACATGGGCGAGGATCGTCTGGACCATCGGGATGGGGAGAGGGCCGACGTCGTGAATGATCGAATCGAGGGGCCGTCCCTGCACATATTTCATGACGAAATACAGGACGTGCTCGCTCTCCTTCACGGCATAGATGGGGATGATGTGCGGATGGCTGAGCGCCGCGGCAGTGCGCGCCTCGCGCTTGAACCGCTCCACCATCCCCTCTCCCATGTGGAGCAGCGCGGGCGCCAGCACCTTGATCGCCACCTTGCGATCGAGGGCGAGGTCGTGGGCCAGGTAGACCGTGGCCATCCCGCCGCGCCCCAGCTCTGCGAGAATCTCGTATTCGCCCAGCGCGGCCTGCCGCAAGGCGTCCAGCAGGGCGTCGCGCTCGTCCCGCGTTCGGCCCGGCGCGGTCGCCACGGCTCCCGCGCCTCCCACCGCGACCGGGATGCCGGTGCCGCACCGCGGGCAGAACGAGACCCCCGGCCCGACACTGGCACCGCAGCGTGAGCAAGCTGAACTGTCGGGGGCCGTCATCGACACACCTCGCCTAGGACCCGGCTGGTCGGGTCACCCGCGGCTGCTGTCACCGGCTACGTATGCAATAACACTTCGACTCACGGCGGGCAACTCATCGCCCTGCGGCCGGCTTGCGCCCTCACCGGAACACCGGGGTCAACGGTGGATCGCCCGACAGCACCGCCCGCACGTTGGCCAGCGCCATGGCCGCCATCTGGCGGCGCGTCTCGAGCGTGGCGCTGCCCAAGTGCGGGAGTAGTACGGTGCGCGGCGCCGCCAGGAGCCGGGGGTGGATGTGCGGCTCCTCGAGGTAGACGTCGAGGCCCGCCGCGCCGAGCCGGCCCTCCTCCAGCGCGATGGCGAGCGCCTCTTCGCGAATCAGGTCACCGCGTGCCGTGTTAATGAGGATGGCGCCCGGCTTCATCTGCCGCAGCGTCTCGGCGTTGATGACGCCCTTGGTTTCCGGCACCGCGGGAACGTGAAGCGAGAGCACGTCGCTCTGCCGCAGCAGCTGCGAGAACTCGACGCGGAGGGCGCCCGTCTCCCGCTCGAACTCGGGCCGCGGGTTGCGCGCCGCGTACAGCGTGCGCATCCCGAAGGGCACCGCTCGGCGCCCGACCGCCTGGCCGATGCGTCCCGCCCCAAACAGGCCCAAGGTCCGCCCCCGCAGCTCGAGCCCGAGTAGCAGGTCTGGATGCCAGCCGGCCCACTGGCCGCTCTTCACGAGCTCGGTGCCGGCCACCACGCGCCGCGCGCAGGCGAGGATGAGCGCCCACGCCAGATCGGCCGTCGCGTCGGTGAGGACGTCGGGCGTGTTGGTGACCTTGACGCCGCGCAGCTCGGCGGCGACGACGTCCACATTGTCGTGCCCCACGGCACAGTTGGCGACGATCTTGAGCTTGGGGAGCTGCTTGAACTCGGTGCCGCCGACCCAGCGCGACAGCAGCGGCACGATGGCGACGTAGTCGCCCCGCGGCGTCGGCTGGTCGATAGAGATCCACGTGATGTCGAGTCCGGCCAGCTGCTCCGGCTCGAGGAGATCCTTCAGCTCGGCGGCGATGAGGACGGGGTGCCTCACTACCTCGTCATCTGCGCCCGCCGGATCGAATCGTCCAGCGCGAGCGCCCGCTCGGGGCTCCACTTGTAGTAGAGCTGCAAGCAGGCGCCCGCCTGCATGTCCTTACGCCGCGCGCAAGTCTGGATCTCCTGCCGGTGCTTCGACGCGTTGCCGCGCCACAGCGAGTCTGAGGTCGCTTGGGCGCGTGGCTCGGCCCAGCCGTATCCCAACAGACAGCGAGTCACGTCACCCGACGGATCGGCTTCGCACTCCTTGATCTCCTTCGTGTGCCGCGCGGCGTCCGCGCGCCAGCTCGCGTCCGCTCCCGCCTGAGCGGTGCTGTCGTGCTCGTGCTGGAACCGCTGCGCCGCCGCGAGCGCCTGGTTCTTCTTCCACCGGTACTGCAACACGAGGCAGTTGGCGGCGCCCTGTGCGTCCATGGTGATGGCGCTGCAGGTGCGGATCTCCTCGAGCTTCTTCGCTTCCGACTTGCAGGCAAGCGCCGGCAGCACGACTAGAGCGGCAAGACCAGCCCTTGTCCAGCGCATCGGTCCCTCCTTGTCTCTTGCAGCTCCCTGTTCTCGAGCCTGACACGGACAGGGTGGGATTCGAACCCACGGTACCCTTGCGGGCACACCGGTTTTCGAGACCGGCCGTTTCAACCGCTCACGCACCTGTCCAACACCTAGACGGGTAGACGGAGAGACGGGTAGACGGATAGGGTTCCAAAGGCCAGATCACGACGCGCTACCCGTCTACCCGTCTCTCCGTCTAGCCGTTACGGATAGGGTGGGATTCGAACCCACGAAACGGTTACCCGTTTACACGCTCTCCAGGCGTGTGCCTTCAGCCACTCGGCCACCTATCCCAACAGCCAGGATGCGCGGATGCGAAGCCGCGCAGACGCGTACTAAATACACGGGGCTGCACGGTTTCGCTACGGGTGCACCCGGCGGTGAACCCTGGCGATGGTCCGGTGCGTATGATTCGGGGATTCCTCTTACCCCTTCAATCCCGGGAGATACCGATGAGCAACCTTCCGACCAAGCGCGATCCGGCGCCGACGGAGCCGGAGCCGGCGCCCACCTGGCGCGAGCTGGTGGAGCGGATGCGCGACCTGTTGAAAGACTTCGTCCATGAAGGTAAAGAGCTCGAGCGCGACCTCGAGCCGAGGCTGCTGCCCGCGCTCAAACGGATGAAGCTCCAGATCGAGAAACTGATCGCCAAGCTGGAAGAGCGAGCGGGGAAGAAGCGGGGCTAGAGCGCTACCCGCGCCTCAGCCGCGCGCGATCCACTTTCCCCAGGTGGGTCCGCGGTAGCGCGTCGAGGAAGATCACCTCCCGCGGATACTTATAAGCTTCGAGCCGCTCCCGCACGAACGCTTGCAGTTCTTCGGCCAATCCGTCGCGCCGCTCGTTCGCCACCACGAAGGCGTGCGGCTTCGTGAGCCCCGCCGCCCCGACCACACCCACCACGGCCACTTCCTTCACGGCCGGGTGCCGCAGCAGGCAGTTCTCGACCTCCTGAGGTGAGAGCCACTTCCCCGAGACTTTGAGCATGTCGTCGATGCGGCCGCAGTAGGTTACGTAACCCTCCGGATCGCGGCGGATCATGTCCCCCGACACGTACCACTCTCCCCGGAATCCCTGCTTGGTCTTGTCCATTTGCTGCCAGTAGCAGATCGCCCGGGAGTCGCCACGCACCCACAGGGCGCCAACCTCGCCATCCGGCAGCTCCTGCCCGTCCGCGTCGCAAACTCTGACCTCGAAGCCGGGAACGACCGTACCGAGCGTTCCGGGTCGCACCTGTCCCGGACGGTTCGAGATGAAGATGTGCCACATCTCCGCCGTGCCGAGACCGTCCAAGAGCTCGACCCCGAACGTGCCCTTCCAGCGGTGATACAGCTCGACCGGGAGCGGCTCGCCCGCCGATGTGGCGAGGCGCAAGCAGGAGAGGTCCCGGGTCGCCGCCGTCGTGTGGCTCACCATCTGGTTGATCATCGTGGGGACGTTGATCAGGATGGTCGGCTGGAAGCGGGCGATCTTCTGGAACAAGACGTCGGCGGTCGCGGCTTCGGGGAACAGCACCGTGGCCGCGCCGACGGAGAACGGGAAGAGCAGGTTCGAGCCGGTGGCGTAGCCGAAATAGAGCTTGGGCACGCTCACGGTCACATCGCGCTCGGTGTAGCCAAGCACGCCTTTGGCGTAGCATTCCGTGGTATTCGCGAACGATCGGTGGGTTTGCACCACGGCTTTCGGCTGCCCCGTGGTGCCGCCCGAGAACAGCCAGATGGCCGCGTCGTCGCGGTGCGTCGGGAAGGTGTCGAGCGCGACCGGGGCCTGGGCGAGCCGCGCGTCCCATTCCTCCTCGCCGACCACGCACGTGGCGAGCGGGTGCCGCGCACTGCGCGCCGCCGCTCGGAACGCGCCCACGCTGTCCCGGTGCGCGACGATCACGCGGGCGCGCGTGTAGGCGTAGAAGTACTCGATGGCATCGGGCTTGAGCTGGGGATTCACCATGACGACCACGGCGCCGATCTTCAGCGTCCCGAACAGGGCTGCGACGAACGCCGGCCCGTCGGGGAGGGCGATCATGACGCGCTGCTCGGGTTGCACGCCGGCCTCGCGCAGCGCGTGGCCGAACTGATTCGCCAGCGCCGCGATCGCCCGGTAGGTGAACGTGGCCGCGTCCGTGAGGACCGCCGGCCGATCGCCCTTCCCTTCTCGCACGCGGGCGTCGAGGAAGTAATCGGCGATGTTGAACTGCTCCGGCGCCTCGAAGGCCATGGTGACAGATGATCGGCCGCCGACGCCTGGCGGTCAACCGCCCGGCCCGGTACGATACAGCACCCATGGCGGTCCTCGACCTCGCGCAGCTGACCTGGGAGGAGGTTCGCGACCTCGACCGGGCGAAAGCGGTGGCCATTCTGCCCGTCGGTGCCGTCGAGGCGCACGGCCCGCACCTGCCGCTCGCAACCGACGTCATCATTGCGGAGACGATGGCCCGCGCTGCCGCGGCGAGGCTCGCCACCCAGGGCTACAACGCCGTGCTGCTCCCGCCACTCGCCTACACCGCCGCCGAATTCGCCGCCGGGTTCCCCGGCACCGTGTCCCTGCGACCGGGGACGGTGACCGCCCTACTTCTCGACCTCGCACGCAGTTTGACGCGGCACGGCCTCCACGTGCTCGCGGTCGCGAACGCGCATCTGGACCCCGCACACGTCGCCGCCCTCGAGGCTGCCGTGGTCCAGAATCAACGCGAGAACGGCGCCCGTATCGTATTTCCCGACGTCACCAAGCGGCCCTGGGCCCTCCGGCTCACCGAGGAGTTCCGGAGCGGCGCCTGCCATGCGGGGCGGTACGAGAGCTCCATCGTCCTGGCGGTACGCCCCGAGCTGGTCCGGGAAGCGATCCGCCGGGCGCTGCCCTCCAACCCCCGCTCGCTCAGCGCGGCGATCCGCTCCGGCCAGACGAGCTTCGAGGAAGCGGGCGGGCCCCGGGCATACTTCGGGTCGCCGGCCGACGCCGAGGCCGACGAGGGCGTGCGCACGATCGAGATCCTCGGAGCGATCCTCGCAGAGGCGGTGCTGGCGGAGCCTCCCGGGTGACGCTGTCCGGTCGGGGGGCCGTAGTGACGGGCGCGGGCCGGGGGATCGGGATGGCGGTCGCGCGGGCGCTGGCCGGGGCCGGCGCGGCCGTCGTGGTGGTGGCGCGCACTCGGAACGGGATCGAGGCGGTCGCGACGGAGCTGCGCGCCGCCGGACGCCAGGCCTGGGCCGTGCCGGGCGACGTGACGGACCCAGCCACCGTGGCAGCCCTCGCGCGCGCAGCCGAGACCCGGCTCAAGCACGTAGACATCCTCGTGAACAACGCCGGAGTCGCTCACTCGGCACCACTCGCCAAGCTCACGCTCGAGGACTGGAACCGGGTGCTGACCGTGAACGCCACCGGCACGTTCCTGTGCACCCGGGCCTTCCTCCCCGGGATGCTCGAGCGGCGCTGGGGGCGGGTGGTGAACATCGCGTCGGTGGCGGGGCTGCGCGGCGGCAAGTACATCGCCGCCTACAGCGCCGCGAAGCACGCGGTCATCGGCTTCACGCGCTCGGTGGCGGCGGAGGTCGCTGGGAGCGGTGTGACGGTGAACGCCGTGTGCCCTGGGTACGTCGACACGGACATGACCCGGGAGTCGGTGGCCCGCATCGCGACGAAGACCGGGATGTCGCCGCCGGACGCCCTGCGCGCGGCCCTCGAGGCCGGGGGGCAACGCCGGCTGATCTTGCCCGAGGAGGTGGCCCGCGCGGTGCTCGGGCTGTGTGAAGACGCGCAGCGCGATACCAACGGCGAGGGCGTCGTGATCGCCGAG
>WNGR01000563.1_pt1 | contig 40996 bp, 53 predicted proteins | sample 5407581 | NCBI WGS metagenome assembly WNGR01 (sample SAMN13153383, study PRJNA577476) | soil metagenome | isolation source: 80 cm soil or saprolite under Garry oak tree replicate 2 | place: USA:California | collected 2016-06-15 | reverse complement strand
TACCTAGATAGAAACAAAGAACTATCCAGGCGTAAGCGTGCTGTACGAGAAGTAAGGTAGGGGGTATTCTTACCTCAGGAATCGCGGGCAGAAGCGATTGCTGAGGCGTACAAGGTAAACTAGTGAACTATTTATGTACGAGAGTCTCGAGCCATGAGATATTGTACCGTATTCACATGGTACGTATACCGAGCATGATTCTGCGGAATAAAGATGAAAACGTATAGTAACGAGACCGGACACACAGTAAGTCGATCAGGCATCAGAAGCATCAGTCAAATGTGTGGGTATGATCGCGCACGCGGGCCACAACGCCTCGCGCGCGCTGGTATCTCAACAATTGCTCACAACGCCAGACAATTAGCGATACCCCCATCATTTTCTGTTGATGATTTAGTATAGGTCGGCACTCGCCTCTCAGCGGCTCAGCCAGTCAAATTAGGCAAGCATGGACACAGCTGGGCCTTCTTATAGATATGGTACAAGGAGTGTGCAACTTGAAGGTTACAAGTGTGAAAAAGGAAGGTGATGCCATTTTGGGCTATGAACTTAATATTACCCGAACAAGACGAACTTGAACCCGGCGTTGTTCATGCATCTGCATCCCCATCATCTGCATCTCCATCATGAGTGAAGTCATTGCTCAGCAGGAAAGTCCGTCCCAGAACGTGAAGTGGGATGATGCCGTTACTCCGGAGAAGGCGACATATAATGACTCCTCTGGGGCTATCTTCTCTATCTATATCACCCAGGCGCAAAAATTAGACGAGGACAACGTGGAGAATTGGAAGGGAGTTGCAGACAGGATCCTCATTTTTGTACGCTTCCACACTACACCAACCCCGAGGATTGTCGTTTTCTTACTTGCCTCATACATAGACTGGCCTCTTCTCATCCACGGTGGCTACTTTTATTGCCATCAGCTACCCGAACTTGCAGCAAGATCCCAACATCATCACCCAGTCCCTCCTCGCACAGATATCCCAACAACTTTCCAACGCAACCAGCAATGATAGTGGAATTTCGAATACATCCATCCGTAATCCCTTCGTCCCTCCTAGGTCGATAGTATTTATCAACTCAGTCTGGTTCCTCAGCCTCGTGCTCAGCCTCATGTGCGCACTTTTGGCCACGCTTTTGCAACAATGGGCCCACAGGTATCTCCATACAGTTCGACGGAATCACGCACCTCATGTCCGTGCCCATATCCGAGAGTACTTTTCCCGAGGCGCGCGCAAGTTCGGCATCTTCGGGCTGGTTGAGGCGCTGCCTTTCCTTCTTCTCGTATCCGTGCACTTGTTTTTCGCCGGACTCGTCGCCTTGGCCTTTCGTGCCAACCACACCGTCGCATATTTCACCCTCGCAATCGTCGGATTCTGCTTCCTCTCGTATATTGCCCTCACTCTAATGCCGCTCATTTTTCATGACTGTCCCTATTACACGCCCTTGACGTCAGTCCTTTGGTTCTCCGCTCAAATAATCCCACTCTCCTTCTTTTCGGTCCTCTATCGTGGTGCAAAGCAATTGCATGACCGTTGGGGTACAGTTAGCGAGAGCATGGTCAAATCATTCCGTCACCGGTATAAGAACAAGGCCAAGTCGTTGTCGGAAGGCATGATATCCAAGCTCGAGAACTCGGCTAAACGCATTTCGATGGACGTGTATAAAAATACGCTCGTCCGGACTCTTCACTGGCTCAACGAGGACCACGAGTTGGAGGAATTTGTCGCTGGGATCCCCGGTCTGTGTGAGTCCAAGGCCCTCAACAGCGGCACGCAACGCACCATTCGCGACGTTCTCGCGGCCTTACCTGGACCAACGAGCTTTCACGCATCGCTCCCGTGGAGCATCATTGATCTGGCACAGCGAGCTTTCACAAGCAAGCTGCCGAAATCAGTTCAGCAACGAAGAACTCGGGCCTGCTTGAGGGCGCTCTACTACATCCCTGGTGCAATTCGCGACGTACTCGCGCCATACGCTATGGGGAGGTACAACTGCGTGGAGATCCTACCGCTACTGAACTCACCCGACTCGCTGGCGATCATAGACGAGTTATGGGATACGCCCGATAATGACGTTGCGCTGTCCGTCCGGTGCGTTGCGGCGGTTGTCTCTGCCTTCATGATCACCCCGCCACGTGGTGTGCTCGACGATCTCGTAACACCCAACGTCTTTTCCACCGGGGATGACATCACCGGCAAGCAATTCCTGGCCAAACGGCTCCGTGTTGGTGCCGGTGCAGTCGGCGGCGATGTTGTTCCCGACTACGACCCCCACAGTGACAACACGCGGCTGCAGAACATCGTGCGCTTCCTCGCGGACATCAAGGACATGCTACCGTCCATGAACACGCAGTGGTGGACGTCCAAAAATGAAGACCTGATCCGCTGGGAGCGCCGGGCGCTCTTCGATACCCGTCATACGGAAGAGTACCGCACTGGCCACGGCACGTTTGACCAGCAAGGCGACCGGGCGTCGCCCGCGTTCGTGCCTGCCGCGCAGCAGGACCTCATCACACTCACTCTCGAGATACTGGCGCGGGATCCCGTCGCGGATGCTGCGACGTCGCAGCGCGAGGCATTCCGTGACGCATGTATGCAGCTCGCGCAAGTGGCATCGACACAGGCGCGGGCACAGGCGCTGGCACAAACGCGGGCACAGATGCAGATGCTGCCAGAGTTAGTGCTCGAGACGCTGGCCCGGACACAGGCGCAAGCTGCGGACAGTATCGAGATGGTCAAACGCGCGCTGGAACCCGTGGCGCTGAGCCTTCGGCCTCAGATAGACGATATGCCGACGCCGTACGATGAACCTCCCCCGTCTCAAATCCTTGAGCCGCAGGTCGTGTTGGCCACCGCGGCGACGGTCCGTCCCGACGATGGGTCAGTCCCGGCACATCATGGATCTGCCCAAAAGTCGTCGCCTCCGCCAACTGAAGTCGTTCCCTCCCTTCCGCAATATCCGCCACCGCCATCCTCGGCGGGGCGTGCGCCTGCCACTGGGGAGTCGGACCATTTGAATTGGGTGGATGCACTTGTGTGACATGCTCAAGTCCTAGGTCGGGTTTCTAACTGTACATGGGTTGGTACGACCAGACGTCCCTTTCTTTGCTGCCTTGTTTCACCTTGAATATATGCATGCGACTCGCCATTACGGTACATCTACATGATCTTCCATGAACACTTTATACCCTCGTTATACTGTTTCATTCTCACGCGCTGGTACGAGTTCTTAAAAAATCTGATGACCGCAAGGGAGAGCCCATACTCACCGTCGCGTCGGAGCAATGACGGTGGACAATGATGATGATGGTGACGGTTGTGCGGTCCATGGAGTGCGCAGGATGCGGCTCACGGTGGGGGAGTGCGCCGGCGCGCTGCGCGCAATGATGCTATCGAACCTTGGCGTAGGGCACGACGTCAAGGAAGGGGACGGAGGAGGCGGAGAGCGTGTTAAAGTGAGACATTTCAGTCATTCGTTCCGGTGCTCGTCACCTCAGGTATACGTCCTATTCGTCTTTATCGAGCTTTATCTACCGTTTCGTTACTAAGCGGGCATTATGCAAACCCGCGCGATCACTGTCCGTCCTGCCCGCGCATATGTCTTGCTCACAATCATATTTATTCGCTACTTAATCCACTTCCGACCGCGTCCGGAACTCAATAGAACGGAAGACCGCGCAGTCGCGTTACGAATTGGTGCACGCGGTCGCATTGAGCAGGACGCGGTGCTGGCAGCAATGGGGCAAGGCGGAAGCCCATATAAGTAACCCGACACCACATCTCTTGCACATCCCAGAATTCCAGAAGTTCCCATGCCCTGCGCTGAACGTTGAACGTTGAACGGCCGTGGCAGACCGCTGGCGATTACCCCATTTTGATGGTTATGGCAAGGGTTATGGTTGCTATACTGTACAGTACGCGGAATCGTACCATAGCCCTCTCGTGATATTGCATGAATCCGCGCGAATCCCGAAGTCAATAATCTACCGATGAGCAGAGAAGTGCCCCGGAGTACGACGTCGGAAAATACAAACAACCAATGTATAGATGTCCTTGGAATGTCGTTCTTCGGAGAATTCATCTGGGGTTTCGTAATGCCCCCTGGGTTGACCGTTGTGTAGGGACGCAAAATTAGCCCCAGGAACGCATTCAAAGTTCTAACAACACTGATATATCTTTATGGTATGGATCGGCGCCAGTTAGCCCCAGGATGAACGAGCATTATACAATAAGGGGTATAGCATGAGAAAATAAAAATAAAACCCAGAGAAAACCAGACTACGACACAACCAAGTACTGAAATGATAAGTATTGTACAGGTATGTGCTGCTTTACTTAAACCGGAATCGTCCCCACGCCGCTCGAAGGAAACCGCGGCCACGCGGCAAGGATGAGACACAGCCCTGCGAAAAACGTAATACTCAAACCAAGGACAACCAAAGGGGAGGGTGAATTAGCTGTGTGAAGTAGTCGGATATCCAAACCCCAAAGGAATAGGAAGACGGCAACGAGAAACCACTCGCGCAGGATCCGGAGGATCGCCTCTACACTCCGTAGCGGTCCTCGTTGCATGAAGAACGCGCCCACTATTTCAGGACTACGTAACCCGTAACGCGGTCGATCCACGAGCGCGTATCGCGGAATCCACTGGCGCAACAACGTCGAGAGCACAACACAACCAAGACCAACCGTCAAGCTCGCAAGCCACAGCACGCACGTCAATACGACGGCAAAAGTCACCAGCGGCTTGGAGGATGACGTCGCTGGAAGTGCGATGGTGGTAGTGGCGCCGCCGCTCGGGCCACCGAAGAACTTCTGGACCCGCGCGAGAGAGAAGGCCAAGATGTCGTGTGGGTTCGACAGACTGGTCATATAATAGCGCGAAAAGAACGTTGCGACGGTGATCAAGAGCAGTGCGCTCTGTCGCTATATGGTCAACGCCGAATGAAATGGTGGGGGAAGAGTGATGGGGGACCCACTAGGAGCGTAACTACGTTCGCGTGCCCACACCAATTCTCGACACATCTCCGATCACAATCTTCGGTCAGCTCTTGCGCGTCCGGGGAGGGCAATGCGTCTGCTCTGTTGAGGAGATTGACTTCTGAGTCGGATGTCTGAGTGGGCATCCGAGTGGGCAGAAGTGGACTCTGAGAGTCGCTCTGCGAATCTGGCCACACTTGTGAGGAATTTATGTGGGTATGGGAAGAGCATGTCGGGCGAGAGGTTGCTTACTCGAAGTACTATCAGAAGGCAACACCCAGGGTGTGGGGGAACCTGATACAGTGCCCGGTGACATCGAGGAGATGGTGAAGGGTAAATCTAAAGCCGGTTGAGAGGATAATTATATCTACGCAGAGCGGATATAGTGACCGGGTGACGTTCCACGTTGCTAAGCGAGCGAGCCATGTGGGGAAGATGGATTAACAACCCCTGACTGCAAATGGTCCGACGCGAACTCTAAGACTTGTCTCAGCTCAGGTTCAGGCTCGGTCTTCTGCTCTACGTTATTGACCATTAGCCAACCAGATGCAGAGAAAAAAGTCAAAAATCAAATCTCCGCGCGCAACAACGTCGTGTTGTTACGTCTGGGAGGGACGATATCGAGGGACAGGTTCATCTCTCTTTACGAGTCGCTACTTTGCTCTCCGAAGGGAGGTCCGGTGCCGCGCCGGAAGGGGCATACAGGAGAACGGGGAACGAAAAACGGCGCGTGGCCCGGGGAAGAAAAAACAATAGTTGAGATTCGATAGTCCATGTATGTGCTACGGGGTAACGAGGGTCAGAAGTGACCGCCCTTGGGTGTATTTGAAATGGTAGCGAGCGTAAAGTAATGTGAAGTGGAAGGAGTAGCGTAGAGAGTGTGCTGAAGCACGAAGTGCTTCTCGATCGAAAATGAGGGGGGTAATGTATCCAAGGCGAGGTCGCGACAGGTGGGCGGGCACTCCCGGAGCGTACTGATGCGTGTCGGACACGAAGGTCTCATCATCGAACCCTTAGCGAGAGTTCTTAGTTCTTTGAACCGGATGAAAATATCGGCGGCCAGGTGGTGGCACGCAGGAAAGGAATGAGCACGTGCCGCCACATCTGCTCGCGCAAAGACTCTATTCTGCGCCTCCGTTCGTGCCTTACTGCGCCTCAGACCTGGTGGGATTACAGAACTTTCCCGGACGACGAGACCCGGTGAAATTGAGATTTGAGCATCTCTTTTTATGTAATGTAGCGACGCAAATTTGCAAATTTGAACAGCTTCTTGTCCGTGATCGCCATCAGAACGGTAACGGGCGACCAGATGCAGAGAAGGTACTGGGAAAAATATATGCATGTTGACAATCACAAGGGCACGACTCCTGATTAACTTACAACTGACTCATAATTAATTGCCCTTTTTTTTTTTTTTGGTATCCATTTCCGTGCGTGTTGGGGTACAGAACCCTATGTAGCACTTCACTATGTAATTGCCCGTGTATTTCCCGTAGGACCTCCTCAATAAACAAATCTCTTCCCGTTCGTCTAAAACCTCCCCGCTCCCAATGGAGCGGCTTAATTACCCGATATCATAAGTGAACACCGTCAGCAGGGTCCAATTATAATGCTTTAGGGTGGTTGTCATCAAGATCTGATGTTAGGTTTCTCGATTATAATATCGCGTGCCTTAATAGCTGATTACAGTAATCCGATGGATTACACTTGCCTTATCTGTTGACTTGACTTGTTTTCCAACGCATTGTACAGTACTTCTACAGTGCCTAGACGTTCTTTTTTTTCAACATCTCCATCTCTTTGTCTATTATCCAACATCCAGAATGCTGAAAGCAACAGGATCCAACAAACAGTCATCGGCAGCAAGAAAGAAGGCTTGTACGATTTGTGGGAACACCTTTCGTCCTCAGGCGTTCCCTGTGCTGTCAGTGATGGTGACCTAGTGCACGTCACAGGTAACCCATGGGTCACTCGACCTGTACCTGTACCCGCACCCACACGAAACCCGTACCCGTGCTCACGGGTATGGGTACTTGCGGGTTACACGGGTATGGAAACCCGTGCAGATTGGCACTGCAGGTTTCCACGTTGACAGTGTATCATGCCTATTGGGCCTAGTGATTGCCAGTGGCAGGGTACGGAAAACCCGCACGGGTCACGGGTCGGGTACTGCCGGGTACGGGTACAGATAGCCTTCTTCAAGTTCAACCCGAGGCAAACTCGTACCCGAACCCCAGGTTTCCGCGGGTGTAGTGTCTTTTTTTTGGTTGAATCAATTTCCATCTGTCGCAGGCTCCCCGCCCTGTCTATCTGAGGGTCCATCGCAACCTACCCCGACACCGTATCCGAGGATCTATGCCAGGTCCGTGTTGCGCATCACTTGGTTTTATTCCCCCCTCTATGCGTGCGCATCGCACATTGCGCAGATCCGATGACGTACCGATAGGTTATTTCTCCTGGGCTCCACTTTCACGCTAGTCTGGTTCGTGCTCTCCCAAATATCCATGTACAGTTTGACAACTACCTTATACCTGCCGACAATCATCGCCACATCTTTGGTGGTTGACTTTTGGAGTGCTCAGCGTGATGTACCTGATGATCGAAGATCCTTGAGGTGATCCTCGTCGTGATCCTCGTCTTTGTTGTTGGGCCCATTCTATTTGTGCACTTTTTCAATCTCCTACGCTGCTTCCTCGGTTTGGCTGACACCGTGTGTCGAAGTCACACCGGCCCCCGTCTCGCCAACGATTCCTTCCATTCCACGGCAAGTCCCAATGCTCCAATGGCTGCTGTATCTGGTCCCTCAACTGCTGGAATGTCAAGATCCTTCGCTGGTACATGAAGTGACACATACACATGTACCCTCAACTCTCGTTCAATCCCTATCCCACGACCCAAGCCCTATTCCCAAGGGCACGGGGGTCGCTTCATTTCGGGTTGCTTTACTTTGTACTGTTTAACTTCACTTCGCTCCTTTTCAACTCACTGTCCCATAGTCGTCACCGTCTCGACTTCTGAACTTCTGTCTCCTACCCTACTGTTGTACCCTCACCACGGGCTGGCCCCGTCTCACTTCCCCTCGCCTGATCGAACCCCTTGTCGTTATGTTCGCGTGTCATAGTTCCTTGGGTTGCAGCGGCAGCGTCGTCTCTGCGACCACCTCCTGTATTTAAGGACTCCGAATGACTGAGTACGATGGGTAGACTCTAAGTCTACTCATCTGCTACACAATCCTAGTATCTTCTCGTGTTCGACTTCACCAAATTTGCCGCTTTCGCAACTTGCTGTCGACGCTAAGGATGGAGCTTAGCACCGCCTTCCTGCAAGTGAGGGAAGTAGAACCATCGCCCCACACGCTCTCGGCGAGTGTGACATGAAGTCTCTCGACGCTTGCGCCCCATCTCCCATACTCCTCACCCCTGCTTCGACTGTCTCAGGCTGGTTCTAGTTCTGCTCATTTCGGCTTCGCGCTCACTGTCGTCACCATTACAATCCTGTTTAAAATTAAACTGTTTTCGCTACTCCCCAACGTCTCGGCAACCGTCTTCACCCACGCGCGCAAAGTTCAGAGCAAGCAAGATGTCGGCACTGGCAGCAGTCGGAACGGCACAGGGCTGGGGCCCAAGACTGGCAACACCATCGTGTGTAACGGCTCCGGCTAGGACAGTACACGCCTCAGACCCGACACTTTATGTTCGACCCTGGACTCGGAGGCTTAGTTTCGGTACCTAAAGTTGAATTGGTACACGAGGATGCTGGCGAACGCAATCCGAAGTCACGCAGCACTCATCACCACTGGCGCGCACAACAGCACCTCCCCCACTCCGTGCCAAACACCGTGACGGCGACGGACCCACTCTCCACCTGCAGCCTGCGCGTGCAGTGCTCAAGAATAGTACTCTTTTCCCCGACGACAAGGTCCATCTTGTGCACGAGCAAGAACACGGTGGCTTCAGGGGAGTACTTCTGGAGCGCATCGAGACAGGCAACCTCATCATCAACCTCTGGGACTGCGGCGGGCAGGACTCGTTCATGGACTCATACCTCTCCACGCAGCGTTCGACCATCTTCCAGCACGTCTGGGTGCTCATCTACGTCTTCAAAGTTGGCACGCGCAACGTCGCCAACCTGCACCCGCAAGACAAAACCCGCCAACCCCCGAGACCCCCGACCCGTACCCGGGAAAACCCGTACCCTTGAGAATGGGTACGGGTACGGGTAGCCCTGGTAAACCCGAGGGTTACCCGGGCCAATCACTATTTAAATTCCCCCACATCTACGGCCCAGGGCAACGGGCCCACGGTTCCCTAGCCCCTGCCGCGCGGCGCGCATCAACGGCACTCGAAGCAACGCTCAGTACGTTCGGGGATCCCACGCCGCCTGCGAAAACCGCTCGTTTTTGTGCGGCTCGCGAGGGTGGTGTATTCCAGGCCGCTGCTCCCACCGATGCGCAAGTTGGTCGCGGTCGGCGTGAAGCTGGCGCGCATCGGGGAGGAGAAAAAAATAGCGCTTGCGCAGGATTGCCATGCGGCGCGCGTGCCACGGCTCGCGCGGGCGCGGTAGTTGTTGGAGCACCGAGTGCCAGTGGGGGTACGCGCGTCTCGGCCGGGGACGGGATGTGGGATGGCCGCGGGCCGCGGGCCGCTGTCGTGCACTGGTTGGATGCAGGACGCTCGTCGTGAGAGAATACGTGACATCCCAATGACATCCTCAGCCTTTGCGTTATACGAAGGCACTGACGTTTCTTACAGTAACTTAAACTTATACGTCAGTCATGAAGTCTTTGCTCAGGTGACAAGTTGCGTGTGTGCGAATCGGGTTATTCGAGGGGTTCTCACCTTGCCGGAACTGCTGAGGGTTCTGTCATAGCTTGTGTCATAGCCTCTATAATCATACACTCGCCGTTCTTGCACTGCCCTGTCGCCTTAAACTGGGTCCACAACCTTGCCGCCGTGGATGCTCAGAAACGACTTGCTACCGAGATGACTAGCACAGTGACTCCTCTGAGGCCATTTTCTCTATGTATACCACTAGCATCTGGGCATAAAAGCGGGCACAGAAGTTTGACGAGGAAAGTTTTCTCACGGCGCTCTCGCATTCCAAATGGGCCTCTTCTCCACGGTGGCTACTTTCATCGCCATCAGCTACCGGAACTTCCAGCAAGATCCCAATGTCACCACCCAGTCCCTCGCACTGATACTCCAACAGCTTTCCAGCGCAACCAGCAATGGTAGCAGCACTAACACTGCGAGCCCATCTACCCAAAGTTCCTTCGTCCCTCCCTCGTCAGTAGGTCTTGTTCCTCAGCCTCGTGCTCAGTCTCACATGCGCGCTTATTGCCACTCTTTTGCAACAATGGGCCCGCAGGTATTTCAACGGAACCACGCGCCCCACGTCCGTGCTCATATTCGGGAATACTTTGCACGAGGCGCACGCAGATTCGGCATATCTGAGCTTGTCGAGCTGCTGCCTTCCCTTTTCCTCATATCCCTACTCCTGTTCTTCCCCAGACCCGTCATTTTTACGTCCCGGCGCCAATTATGTCGTCGCATATTTCACCCTCGCGATCGTAATATTCTGCGTCTTTTCCCTCATGCTGACGCCCCTCACTCATATCTCATGACTGTCCTATCATACGCCCTCCTTTGGTTCTGCACTCATGAAGTCCCGCTCTCCCTTCATCTATAATGCGCACCGTGGGTGCGACGAAATTGCAGGAATCACTGTCACCGGGCGGGGTAAGGGCCTCAGACCAATACAAGCAGGGATTCCGGCATGAAATTCCTCCAGCTCGTGGTCTAGCGTCCAGCTGAGTGCTGTTCTGTATATGTCCATCGAAATGCGTTTGGCCGAGTTCTCGAGCTTGAAGGCCATCCCTTCCGACAATGACTTCGGCCATGTTGTTGCGCAGATCCTGGAGCAGCTTGACCACGTTCTCGCTAACTGCTGGACACCATCCGCGCCGCAATATACGCACCGTCCTCACGGTCTTGCTTGGACCGAAATGCTCGAACGAGCCGCTCCCATGGAGCATGATCGGACTGGCAGAGAGGGCAATCACGAGTAACCTTTCAAAGTCATCCAACGCGGCACTTTCGGGAGGGAAAAAAAAATAACAAAAAATCGCCATAGGATGGGACATCCGTTAATCTGTCATTATGTACGAGTTGAAGTAGCTACGATGTGTTGTTGAAGCTATAGAAGATGAAAAGTGCTCTTTTGCATCACTGCTAACGCGATAGTATGACCGAGACAACATTCAAACCCCGCCGACATCCAAAGGCATATCATTTTGGGTCTTGCTATAAGAGCAGTCGCTAACAGCAAACCGACAATGACGATTGGAACGGGTATCATACGAGAACACATGAAGTAAGCATTACGGAGCATTAGAGCACAAGATGGTCGGAAAAATGTCCATTTAGCAAACACCGTATCGTAATTCGACTATTTGGGGGACCACGGAGAGCATGGAATTTACGAGGCAGCCTAGATATCTTTGACTTGCTCTTCACACCAATCCCACACCTTCTTCGCGAGGTCGAGGTCGAGCGCCTTCTTGTTCGGAACTGCGACACGTGCCCACGCCGTGAGATACTAGAAAGATCACACATAAGCCAGGAGGGAAATTGCAGACAGGGATGCTGTACCCACCTTGCCATTGAGCTCGCCCGCAGCAGGTGCAGTGCCAGCATACAGGGAAGTGATCGCACCATAAGAGACATCATATGACATCAACCGTTGGATGCGTTGCGTCAGCGAACCCGTATTACGCGAGAGATCCGTGTTGATGGCCCCAGGGTGTAAGGAGAGCGATACTATGCCTTCAGCACCGTAACGCCGAGCGAGCTCATTAGAAAAGAGGATGTTTCCCTACAAAAATGAGCATCGGGAGGCATTGGGAATTCGTACACCTCACAAATTTGCTCTGGTTGTATAATTTGGTCGCGCCAAGCTTCTTGCCCGCCGCGAGGCAATCATTTCCGGGGCCGACTGTGGCCCACCTGATGCCCTCCGGCACCCCATAGTTGTGAGTTACGGAGCTCAGGTTGACAACGCGTACAGTTCCGGCGGGAGTCTTTTTTGCGGTCGCGGTGAGAACGGGAAGGAGTGACTTGGTGAGATAGAAGTGTCCTGCGGGTTCGATACGTGAGGAGGTGATAATAGTTACGAAGTCGGTCTGTATCACACCTAGAACGTTCGTTCCGAATTGCATATCGAAGCCTTGCGTCGTCGTCTTATCAATCACCGCATACACGCCACTTGCGCCGTGTTAGAGGCGTGTTTCATGACGAGAGCGTGTTCAGATCCCTACCCGCTGTTATAGAGCGTATGAAGCTCGGTCTCCTTGCCAATGTAGTCTGCGGCGGCGGCCTTGATGGAGACAAGGTCTGATAGGTCGAGCTTGAGGAAGAAGATACTGTCCTTTCCTGTCTCCTTCTTGAGCTCGTCGATTGCCTTTTGTGACTTCTCCGCCGAGCGCGTGGCGATATACACCTTGGCGCCCTTTGAGAGCAGCACCTACGAACGCTCTTCATTAGCAAAGTGCCACGATGGGGTGAACGAAGGCTCACCCGCGCTGTCTCCATCCCTATACCACTGTTGCCGCCCGTCACGATGACGGTTTTCCCTGTCTGATCGGGGACATCCGCAGCAGTCCAGGTTGGCTTTGGAGGAAAGAATTGGCTGAGGATCCCAATACGTTTCTCAGACATGGTTCAGAAAATGGCGGATGACGGTAACGAGTTGTTGTGGTGGGGAGAAGGAAGTGGGCGAGGGGAGAACAAACAAAACGTGATTCTCTGTTTAAAGGAAGATATGGAAGACATGTGACGCATCTTGCAATGGAAGCGAGGAGCAGGCAATCGTTGATTCGCTGCCAGAACGACCGTAAAACACGCCACCAAGCGCTTTCCAAAACAGTCGAACTGCAGATGCTTGTGTTGTCTACGCTATTGACCCAAAGACCCTTCTGAATTCATTTGAACTACAGTCGGTCAGAGTCTGAGATGGCAAAACTCAAGGAAGCTACGACAACGATAAGACATTCAGGTTGTCCTGAAACCACCGGGCGTAAATTGAAAGGCTTACGAGACGAATCAAGCGGAGCTAGAGTGTCACGATCTTCGGAGCCTTTGTTTACCTTTATTTATGTCAGTCGACTCAGAGCGGAGAGCAAAATAATTTCAGTTGGTGGGAAAAAAAACCCTGTATCCTTCCCACGCATTGGTAAGTGTGGGCCACAACTCAATTTAAAACACCGCTTTTTGAACTATTTTTTGTATTTGTACAGTATAAATAACAACAATAAGAGTAAACATGAGTTGTTGTACTTTTTCCATTGTTTCCAAGGTCTGATCTGGTCTGGACAAGCAGTGAAAATGTGTATTTGTGCAGAGACTGAATTTGAGGCCGGTCCAGAGCGGACCGGACCGTGAGATCTTTGCTAAAAGTACGCAACTGGCCCCAACCAAGTGGGGGCAGACTTTTTTTTGTAGTTTCTTAAGTACAAATATATGTCCAAGGAACATTTGGAGGTACATAAAGAGACGGGACATGAAGCTTGCTAAACTAAAACCAATTTCATCAGGAAAATGGAATGTTACTGGCGGTACTAGCCGAGACTGGCAGCACTCAATTTTAGCGGGCGCTAGCTGCCCCTAGTAACGACAGGTCATGACAGGTCGGGTCCATTTTGCTGATGTTCCCTCTCCCGCGTCACAGTAGACACTCAAAACTTGAATCCGCCAGTGAGATCCATGACATGGAAGGGATCATACTTCTTCTTGATCTTACGCAGTCGCTTCACATTCTCACCATACATCTTCTCCAGAGGCGTCCCATACAGCGCGTAGTTGGGGTAACGCGAGGCATCCATCAGGTCCTGGCCGTCCTTGATCCCGGCTTTGGTAACGGACGCGCTCAGACTGTGTATGCTGTCGTACGCATACTTGTCAAGAGATTTGTCGTTCCACGCGACCAGGAGGCTCGTTGGGAGGAAGTTGCGCGAACGGTCGGGCGGGTACGCGGATGGTCCACCATGTGTGAAGATGTCGGACTCGAATGCATCAAGGTTGAAGATGACCAACACGTCCTTGTCTTTCTCGCCAAGTTTGTCACCCCAGGTCTGCATCACAAGTCAAAGTCAGTGACCCGAGAGGAGACCAATGGATTGAGACGACGCTGCAGTGGCACACCTTGACATCATCGAGAGCCACTTTCACAACCGGCACTGAATACTGCAACAAGGGGACACCATCACCGTAACCGCTTCCGAGGAAGAAAGATAAGTGGAAGACCGCACATAGGTTCGGAACTGGCATCTACCGTTTACGAGCAGGTATAGCTATGCTCAACACGAATTTCACGAAGTCACCTTGTATGATTGACTTCGCGGAATTCGGGAGGTTAAGTAAGACATCGTAGAGGTATTCTGGGGGCTTTGGACCATCGTAGAAGAGCACTAGTTGGAACGTGACCTGTTTGGGCCATTAGGAAACGAGTTGCACTTGAATGCTTATAATAAAACTTACCGTGCCATCACTGTAAGTGATAGCGCCCAACTGCGCTCCCTTGCGGTCATGGTCTACAGAAAGCCACTTAGCAAAGGCGGTATATGCCGGCTTTATCTGATCTCCTGCGAAGACCAGCGAGGCACCCTGGGCATGCGCTATCAGAACGTGATCCCGCAATGAACGCAATTTAACGGACGTACCCAGACGTCAGTTTGCTTGTGCGTCTTCAAAGTATATTTGGTGACGATTCCCTGATTGAGACAAAATTGTTATCAGTTGCTCCCCCGAGAGCCTTCTCAACAAGCTCACGTAATTGTTCAATCCTCCCTTTGAGGTCACTGTGAGACTACCGTTCCTAGTATTCAGAGACACCGTTTGGACGCACCCTGAGTGCGAACCAAAGATCTTCGTCCTTCTCTGTGACCTTCTTCACATGTCCGTTCGGCAGCACGAGTTCGAACGCCGTGACTGTGTCTATTGTGAGACCATACTGATTGGTCTTCCAAGAATATCCTGCCACGCGGGTATAATGTTGAGCAAACGCAGTGCATGCGCGGCAAGCTGGAAGAGTGCCTACCTCCACCAAGGGTAAAACCGCCGACGCCGACGCCGTCGATGCGACCCCCAACGACGTTGAGACCTTTGGGGACCAGATACGAGTACACATCTGTCCAGGTAAGTCCTGCCCCGATTTCGACGGTCCCCTCTTCCTCGTTGAGGACGATGTCTCTGAAACGGGCCATCGAGATCTGGACACCGGGGGTTGACGAAAAACCGAGGTTAGCGGTGTGCCCAGAACACTTGATCGCGAAGGGTGTACGTGTAAAGCCAAGCTCTCGAACCTGCGGTACCCCAGGTCAACGGTTATCAGGATGAGTGAGGCGATATACCACTAACGATCAAGCCGAGGTCCTCAGTTGTGTCGGGCCGCACGGAGCACGCGGATATCTGTGTGCTCGAGTTGAGCCAATGGGCGATGTCTACCGTGAATTGAGGAGAGTCTGAGGGTCAACATAAGTGGTGTGCAATAGTTCTGAAAGCAAAGCAAACACAGCACCTGGATAGAAGACTTGCGATGCGGGCGAGATACTGCGAGATATACCGTGGCATACAAGTTGATAATCGTCGCCCAAAGGGATCTGCGCATTCTCGGCGACGATTCGGACATTCTCGGCTCCAAAGTCGAGCTGCCCTGGAATAGCCGAGGCGAAGAGGACAGGAAGAACGAGAGCACAACCTAGAAAGGCAGCCCTCAGCATGGTTGCACAGTGGGGACTATGTGAAAGAAGCTAATACTACAAGAGAGGAGCGCCGTCGACTGTATTTATGGCAATCCACCGGGGCATTTTTTCGCCTACTAGTATGGCTCCTGCAGTGGGGAGAGAGCGATCCTAAGACGAAAACGATTACGTAGTAGAAAGGGAGTAACCTCCCAATCCTCCCAATAACACACCAAACGCAGCCTACGCTTCTTACCTAACGGGCCTGGCGACCCGTAACCGAAATGTCATGCACGTCATGTCCTACCCACCAGTGAATAGAAGCATACGATATCCCACGCATCATCGAGGGTTCCATACCCCACCAAGTACGGTACAGTAGTTCGGTGCACGGTGCACGATCGTTTACGTTCACCATCACCCCCAGGAATGATCCCTATGGGATCCGTCCTATCCACTTTATCGCCTCGTTTCTCAATCGATGTTGATTGAAAAGCGCCAATAAAAAGGATCCGATGGAATTTACTCAAGGACTTGCTGAGGATATGCGGTCGGTGGTACAGTACAGACGACACTGGCAGAGCAAAGTTCAGCAAACGTTGGCGAGAGGAATACTTCCATGCACCGAGATGCCATGCGATCTAGAAAAAATGGAGGGGCGGTGTGACTCCGCAACTATTAAATTTCTCGTTCATCAGCCAGACTATGGCCCGACGGGTGACGAGAGTTGACGGCGACTTGATGCATTGATAGTGTGATCCGTCGGTACTCCTCGCTTCCATTCCCGGGCCAGTGACTCGGAGAGTCCACTACTGTAGTAAGTGACTACAGTCGAACCCCTCATAACCCATACCCCCTCTGTGGACGGTCTGTGCTATGGGCTATGAGGGGTTATGGGTTTTGAGAGGTATGTTACAGCCTACAAACGAATTTTGGTGGATGGATTAGCTATGGGTTATCAGGGTTTATGGGTTATCAGAGCTATGGGTTAAGAGGGGTCCGACTGTAGTAACTTACTAGAGTACTAACTATCACGGAAGCATCCCTCAAACTTCGAGTATTCGAAAGACGCCGTTTCCATAGCAGATGCTCAGAAGTTACATGCATAGAGAAGAGCACTGGCTCAGACACGTAAGAGACCACGTGCCGACCTTCCTATTATATCCAAACTTCATGTCTCGTTACGGTGTGGGAAAAGACACGTGAGGTGTAATCATAGTCTATGTCGCACGACAAGGGAAGGAGTCTGTGGCACAGAGTGCACTCCACACTCACCTAGAGTGTGTAGACGATGTAGATAACTATATATAAACCCCTAGGCCACACTGTAAGTAGTTCTACTAAGTAAATAGTCGTTATATTTCACCTTGCACAGGTAAGCCAGAAGGAACACAATATACATGCTCTATGCCTGCGCGACAAGATGCCCTTCAAGGTGGGAGAAAACCTGCATTCTCAGAATTACCTAGCAGTGCGACATTGTCGCAAAAAAAAGGTACCATAGTACGATTGGCGCTTACCGCCGACCTAACTCGGAGCTGTTCAGTACTTCAGTAGCGTTGGCCCGGGTGGCGCGACGGGAAACCACGAGATGGAAGTCAACTACCCTCCGTTCTGGAGCTTACGGTAGATACCGAGGTAGATACGTACGGTCGAGTCTGAGAAGGGCTCCTTTAGCGATAGGTGGCATGAGCGAACTACAACTAGAGCCTTACGGTCTACTTGTAGAACAAAACAGAGACTCATACTCATTCGACATCGCACAACAAAACGAACTACTGAGAAGAGACCAAAGGACTCTTAAGGGGTGCCGCCGTTGTGGGGTGGTCCGAAATAGTGGAAAGGTGAGCCGAGTGCTCAGAACCTCCATCCACCTGCGAGGCCCATGACATCCTTGGGATCATACTTCTTTCTGATTTGGCGCAGCCGCGGCAAGTTCCCATCATATATATATTCCAGCGACGTCCCGGATATGGCATAGTTCACGTAGGATGCCGCGTTTTTCAGGTCCTGGCCGTCCTGGATTCCGGCTCTTTCCAAGGTCGCGGTCGATGTGCGAATGGCATCGCCCATGTGCTTGTCGGCCGATTTGTTAGTGTACCCGTAGTAGATGCTCGATGGAAAGACGGGCAGAGGGCGGTCGGGAGGATAAGCGGACGGGCTTCCATGTGTGAGGAAGTCAGACTCGAATGGGTCAAGAGCATAAACGACCACTACGCTCGGGTCGTACTCGCTCAATTTCTTGCCCCAGAACTATATAACGAACGAAGGTGAACAACACGTTAACGTGGGGGAAGGCACTTCGGCGACACACCTCAGTCTCGTTTATGAATGCGTTCATGATGGGCTCCGTGTAGTGCAACATGGGGACACTACTGAGATAACCTCTGCACGACTCTGTAAGCCAAAACTGAAAATCGCACGCAGGCTTTGGTTTTCTCTACCGTTCAAAGGCAAGGTCGATTTGACTCGCAACGAAGTCGAGGAAGGAACCTTCGGTGATGGACTTCGAAGTGCTTGGCAGATTCAGCAACTCGTCGTACAGACCCTGAGGAGGTTCTGGTCCATCATAAAGCAGCGAAATACCAAATAGTAGCTGCTTGGCTCCTATAATCAAGTCACGATGGGGGAAGTTGGCGGGCTCACCGTGCCATTAGTGTAGACAAACTCTCCCAGCTGTGACCCCTTGTGGTCGTGTGGCTTAGACAGGAACTTGGAGAAAGCTTTTTGGGCCGTGTCCACCTGATCTCCGGCGAAGTTGATCAGGGCAGCCTACCATATGCACCGTCAGGATACCACCTCCACAGAAGAAGCATACTCGTACCCAAATATCTGATTGTTTATGCGATTTCAAAGTGAACTTCGTGACGATCCCCTGGTCGGTGCGTGCTCATTTAGTCTCACAGGACTTAGCCACTAGGCGAACTCACAAAATTGTTGAGTCCACCCTCACGAACAAAGCAAGTAAGCACACTATCCTGCCATTGTAGCCTTGGTTGGGACATACCCTAAGCCCGAACCAAAGATCTTCGTCTTGCTCAGTAACAGTTCTCACCTGCCCGCTGGGTAATACAAGCTCATACTCGGTAACGGTGTCTATCGTGAGACCGAATTGGTTTGTCTTCCAAGAGTATCCTATCAGGCGGGTATAGCAGTGGTATAGCTTCAAATCTGCGTCGTGAACCCGGACCGGGAGTCAGGCAAACGCTCACCCCCTCCAAGCGTGAGACCTGAAACCCCCACGCCATTGAACCGACCACCCACGACGTTAATACCCTGGGGAATGATGGACGCGTACACATCAGTCCAGGTGAGACCTGCTCCGAGCTCGACTGTCTCTGAGTCCTCATCGATGACAATGTCATTAAAGCGCGTCAGTGATATGTGTACGCCGAGAGTCGACGAGAATCCGCGATTGACAGAGTGCCCACCACCCTTGACTGCGAATGGCGTGCGCGTCGAGGCGAGTTCGCGAAGCTGTGGCATTCACGGGGAGTAACGTCAATGAGACGGCAGGGATAGATGATGATGACGGTATTTACGATTAGGCCAACGTCCTGCGGCGTTCCTGGCTCCACAGAACATGCGGATACTTGAGAGCTCGAGTTGGCCCAGTGAGAAATGTCCGCCTCAAACCCCGGAGACCCTATGGATCCGGTATCAATTATGGAGATTGGGCTTGTGTTGGGACGACCAATAATATGATATGAGGACCCACCTGGATAGAATAATTGCGAGGCGGAGGAGACGGTCCGCTCTATCTTCTTGCATGCGTCCCTGTAGCCAGTCACCGCAAACTGCTGGCATAGCACGGTGGCAGTAAGGAAAGCGCTCGCAAGAAAAACCGTTCCCAACATGGCGCTGTATCAGTTAAGGAGGGATTCCACAGTATCAATCTCAGTACATATTTATATCAACGACTGGGCGTAATCGGACAGCTCGCCGTGACGTGGTGGGAGCTGAAAACAATAGAAATAAAAATAAAACTTCGTAGAAGCTGGTCACCTTTTGATGGGAGGGCAACGGACCTTGTCGAAGACACCAAATAAAAATATCCGTCCGCGGGCTCGAGTTGGGTTACGCTCAGTGGGAGTCGTGGATCGACATAGACGCTCTAAGATTCCGTATGTGGGATAGTCCTGCCAGTGGTGCATGCGTAAGATGATTTCGCAGCGCTGGCAGTGCAAGAAAAGAAATGTCACGTGGGCATTTCGCCGCGAGTCGAACGAAAGACGGCCCGGGTTCTGTTTGTACCGAAACTTTGTGTATTCAAGTTATGCCAGGCCGCACAGCTGACCTAGATCCCACAGTCCACTACTAGCCTTCAGCCATTGTCGCTGTGGCAAGACGAAACTACAAGGTACTGCTGAAGTACTACGACTATCCTTTCTCGATCTGGATCCCCTAAGCTATGAAACTCAGAAACCCATATGGTACTGGTCCCCGGCCCCATATGGCTCCCCATTGATCTTGCCTTCAAATTTCGCGGCGTTGTTCTGAGTTTGACTGGAATCGTAGTTGCCACGCGCCCACGAAGGCGGAATTAGGCCATTATACGCGTCGTTGACGGTAAGCGCAGAAAGGAGGCTATGAACTACACCCCGCGGCCCGAAAGGCTCGCCGGTTGTACGATTCATTGTCCATGTAAGGACATAGTCGTCGGGCGTGTGTTTGGAAACGAGGATAATCGCATTTTCCGCCCACACTCTGATGGCCCGGGTTAACTTCTTGTACGTTTTGGTACTTCGGTGGTACGTCCCCTTTGCGACGTGCTCGTCGAATTGCTGGAAAAATTTGAGAGATCTCTTTGTAACTTGGAGCTCGCCAATGAGGTCCCATGTGATAAGCGCGTCAAGTAGCTGCTCTGCGGAATTGAATGTTGGATAATATAGTGGCTGGCAAGAAGTTTAGTGATACTCCAAGACAGGAATGAATCAGTATGATCTCACACCACCATCGAGAACTTGGTCTTCGGGGAAGATGCCAAGGAGTACGGGATGATCTCCGGGAATGTCGTGATTGATTGGGAAATGCTTCCTGTAAACGCGAACGAGATACTCCAGGCCTGCAAGCGCGCGCTCGGAACATGGTTGGAATGTGGCCGAATCACAACCCAGCGTCGGGTCGAAGTTGAAAACAGAAGCGGACAGAGATGCAGCTCCTATACCGGATCGCCCACCAGTGGTCACGTTTGTAACAGTGGTGTCACTCATGAATCCTTCCTCTTCGTTCCAAAATGTCTACAGAGTTGGGAAGTCTCAGTTCAGATGACCAAGATATACTGATGCAATAACGTTCCTGGAGATAGTCGAGGATCAACGACGCCAGGCTTTCAAACAAAGCAGCATCCTCCCCGCGGCCAATCTTTCGGCCGAGGTGGGCACCATCAATCAGCGCGCGGTACTGAATCGAAGAGGTCCAGTAGGATCCTCCCCATACGGGTGGACGCCAGATATCCCAACTGTAAAGTGACATTAACTTCGTAATGAGACACAGACCAGAAGCCGGTCGACATACGTGCTCTCATTCCAGTGCACAGCGATCCACTGGAGATCGAGGTTAATGGCTGGCCACAGGACGTCTGCCGCCCAGGTGCCATTATTCTGTTTAGTCTCAGTGAGCCAGTCAGCATACTTTATAAGCACCGAAGCGCGAAGAGGCGCCGAATCTGTGCGGTTGAATGGATCAGATGCGAGTTGGTACCAATGATAGCGCACCGGCGACAGGGGTCCCAGAACGACTTGAGGGATCCGATAGCCTGCGAATACGACGGTCAAAGAGAGCTTCTGCGAGTCCTCCAGTGAGGACATTTCCGGCGATGCTTGTAACGTGTTGAGTCCTAATGAGGGCATGAATTGCATCATCCAAGAGCGCGCGGACATTGCCGGTGTTGCCGCCGGAGACAATGAGCTTATTGAGCCAGATATGATAGACGAGACAAGCATCGCGGATCCAGAATGTTGCCCAAGCCGCATACTGGGCCTCTGGGATGATGGCAAGAATAACACCGGGCTGTATAAACAAAAACAAATCAGAAAATATGACCTTGGGCGAGCAGACAAAGGATTCTGGCTCACGTCTGCTCCGATGTCTGGTCCACCTAATTTATGAAGAATGGTGTCATTGACGACAGGAACGAGGCTCCCGAGATAATTGAGAACTTGGTCGTTATTGTTCGTGTTTCCGGTCCTTTTGGCAGAGCTACTTGCTGCCCATTCTACCGCGAGGACAGCGAGTGTCAAGAGGGACACCGGAAGACGCATGGGGGTCAGGGATCCGATGACGTGGTTGAACACGCGGCCCATTCCTTTATACTGTTTGATTTCATACAGGAAGCGGAGATTGGTCCTGTAGCATACTTCTATGTCGCGGGTTCCGCATTCGGGAGCTACCCGAACTAGAAGATATGATGGTCAGAGGCCCCAGAAATTGGAGGTACTGGAATTAATAAGGCACTAAATGACAGATCCACGACGCAGTTCCATCGGCATCAAACCGTGACCGCGGCGCAGGCATCACCCAAGAAGTCAAGGAAATAGACGGAGCTGGTAATTGAAAACGGCGAGCCAAAGATGGTCAACAGCCCCACCGTGACATGATTGCGGCCATGATATAGAACAGCCCGGGCCATCTAAAGGGTGACTCATGCATGATGTTCTTATCATCCGAGCAATTCTCCCCGTGACCCTCAATAGCACTAGATCGTCTGTCATCTTTGGAAGTCGCAGCCTCTGGATGCTCCAAGTTTCCAGGAGTTGTATACCACTGGCTCCAGTGCAGTGTACCTCGTCCTTGTCACATGCAAATGAATCTAGAGACTCAATCGCAAGGCGGCATTCAGGCAAGCTATTTCAGTAGATGTCGCTTAGTTGCATATTGCTAGCCATTAGTGGCTCACAACTCCGGGTGTCACGATTGACTAGTCATCATAGCTATATAGGATATGTCTGCGGGCTTCAGGACACGTCAAAAAAAGAAATAAACTATGTCGGAATGAATGAACGACAAAAGGAGGGGCGCACCGATACTAGATTTGACCCCACACATCAAGCCACCATGATGAATGACTCTAGCAAGGAACGGTTCCGATCTGGGTGACTAGCGAGTCCTCATGCAGGCACACAGACGGTCGTCCAGTGCGGCACTCCAGATTTGGGAGGCTCGGGCGCTTGGCGTCACTTTCCCCGCATGGTGACTGTTTCAGGATTGGCTCTCCCCTCGTCTATCACGAGCATGTTAAGGGCGGGGTCGGGGGACGACGGGGCCCTCCCAAACTCTGGTGCCGCTAGACAAGCAGGGACTACACCAATGGAAGAGCAGCATCTGCACGGGTTAGTAATGAGAGTTTGATCGCGGCATCGGCGTTCAAACCTCCCAGGCTTGCTCCCAGTCAAACAGAAGCCATCGTGAAGTGAACCCCATTCAATGTAGAGATTCAAATGCCACGTCTAAGCTCGCGCAGGAGCCTATAGTTCGCTGAAAACGAGTAGGCGTTAGCACTTGTAGACACACAATATTCATCGCCGGAATGATCACAAATCGTCTTGATGACCGTCTACGTGCAACGCCCAAGAGCTGTATACAGTATGCGAACTTGTTCAACTTGATTGACGCTTCGGGTCATACTGGTGACCGAGGGCTTTCACTGGCATGTTTCGTAGTACAGTACCTGCCAATCTCAGCACGATTGCCAGAACTTCGGCGTCGGCCGGAACCGACATCCGACTTCCGCCGACGTTCCCAAGCCAATCAAGGGCTTGAATGGGATTCCGTTTGACCGGATCTTTGAAGAGAAGGCCCTCTCCTCATCAGCCTGTGTGGATCTTCCATGGGTGTAGTCGCCTGTGCAACGGCACCTGAGTCCGGGAGAGTTCCTATAATAGGAGCCTCAACGAAAGATCTCATTCTGCAACTGAATCAATTCGCAAAGATTCCGTTACTCCAAACTGACCATGTCTTTGTTATGCATTTATAACACCGTAGTCATGTAGAATTTCGTGAGACCAACAAGATCTATGGGATCTCAGATCTCAGGGTACGAGACACGTGCAATTCAAGCTCCAAGAGTCGCGCGCAACACGGCGTTTGTGCCTGGGACCGAAAATACTGGTACCGACTTGATGTGCCCCTCCTTCTGTCATTCGTTCATTCCATGTTTTTTGACGTTCCTGGAGGCCCACGGACAATATCCTATGTCTCTATCAGTTGCTCATGTCACCCGGAGTTGCTAACCACTAATGTCCAGCAACGTGCAACTAGTAGTGGCATCTGCTGGAACAGCTTGCTGGAGTGCTGCCTTGCGACCGAGTCTCTGGACAGAGCGTTTGCATGTGACAAGGTACGCTCGAGCAAGTGGTTTACGACTCCTGGACACTTCAAGTTGGTGATGAGAGTTGCCTAGGATAGTAGAGAATAAGAACATTATGCATGAAGCGTCCCTTAGACGGCGGCTGTACTATATCGTAGTTGTGATCGTATGGCTGTTGACATCTTCGGTTCGCTGTTTTACTCGTGGATGGATATCTCCGTCTTACGACAACTACGCCTCCAAATCGTTGGGGCCTCGACCATTATACCTTCTAGTTCGGGCACCTCCCGAACGCGGACACGCGACACTGGCACCGTGACAGAAGTATGTTACAGGACCAATCTCGGGCTCTATTTCCGGTATAAGACCAAACGCCGTATAAAGGGATGGAGAAGGCGTGCTCAACTACACTATCGTATCCCACCATGCGTCTTCCGGTGTCCCTCTTGACACTCACTGTCCTCGCGGTAGAATGGGTAGGAAGTAGCCCTGCCAGTGCCCAAAGCCCTGGAAACAAGAACAAGAACGACCAAGTCCTCAATTATTTCAACAATCTCCTCCCAGTCGCCAACCACACTATTCTTCACGAATTAGGAGGACCAGAGATCGGAGCAGCCGTAAACCAGCATCCTTTGTCTGCTCGCCCAAGGTCATATTTTCTGATTTGTTTTTGCTTTCGACAGCCCGGTGTTGTTCTCACCCTCTTGCCTGACCCTAATTTTCCGGATTGGGCGTTGTTCTGGTTCCGCGATGCTGCTCTCGTCTGGCATTTCTGGCTCAATAGGCTCATTGTCACCGGCGACAAGTTTTTCCGCCCGCTTGTGGATGACGCAGTTCATGCCATCATCAAGACTCAACACACCACAAACCTCGCTGGAAATGTCCTCACTGGAGGACTCGCAGAAGGCGTCTATGACCGTCATATCAAGAGAGTATTGGGTGCTGAAGCCCGTGTTGGGTCCCCTGGCGGCGGTGCGCTATCATTGGTATCGACTCGTCCTATCTGATTCATTCGACCACACAGACTCGGCGCCCTTCCGTGCTTCGGTGCTTTTAAAGTATGCTGACTGGCTCACTGAGCCTGAACAGAAGAATGGCACCTGGGCGGCAGATGTCTTGTGGCCGGCCATCAACCTCGATCTCCAGTGGGTCTCATTGCACTGGAACGAGAGCTCGTACGTCGATCAGCTTCTGGTCTGTGTCTATTACGAAGTTAATGTCGCTCTACAGTTATGATGTCTGGCTTCCACCCGTATGGGCAGGAAACTACTGGACATCTTACCTTCAGTACCGCGCGCTGAAGCACGGAGCCTACGTCGGCCGAAAGATTGGCCGCGGAGAAGATTCTTCTGATTTTGAAAGCCGGGCGTCGTTGATCCTCGACTATCTCCAGGAACGTTATCACCTCAGTATTATTTGGTCAGCTGAACTGAGACTTCTCAACTCTGTAGACATTCTGGAACGAAGAGCAAGGATGGATGGCTGACACCACTGTCACAGACGTGGCCACTGGTGGGCGATCGGGTATAGGAGCTACACCTCTGGCTATGTCTGTCTTGAACTTCGACCCGACGCTGGGTTGTGATTCGGCCACATTCCAACCATGTTCCGAGCGCGCCCTTGCGGGTCTGGAGTTCCTTGTTCGCATCTACAGGGACCATTTCCCACTCAATCGCAACATTCCCAAAGATCAACCTATACTAATTGGCGACTTCCCTGAAGACCAAGTTCTCGATGGTGGTGTGAGCTCATATTGATTTCTTCCTGTCTTGGAGTATCGACTGAACTTCCTTCCAGCCCCTTTATTTTGCGACTTACAATTCCGCAGAGCAACTACTTGATGCGCTCATCACATGGGACCTCCTCGGCGAGCTCAAGGTTACAAAGAGAACTCTCAAGTTTTTCCAGCAATTCGACAAGCACGTCGCAAAGGGGACGTACCACCGAGGTACCAAAAAGTACGAGCGTTTAACCCAGACCATCAGAGTGTGGGCGGAAAATCAGATTCTCCTGGTCGCCAAATACACACCCAAAGACTACGTCCTCACCTGGTCAATGAATAAGACAACCGGCGAGCCTTACGGGCCGCGGGGTCTCGCTCATAGCTTCGCTTCCGCGTATACCGTCCACGACGCGTACGGTGGTCTCATTCCACCTTCGTGGGCACATGGCAAATACGATTTCGGTCATCACTGCAGCAATAGGGATAAATATAGGGCCGGGGACCAGTACCGTATGGATTTCTGAGTTGCATAGGAGATCCAAGTCGTGAATTGATATGGTAGTACTTCAGTAGTACTGGTGTTTTGTCTTGCCACAGCGACAGCGGCTGAAGGATGGTGGACTGTGTTTAGTAGGTTAGCTGTGATATATCTTGAATATACAGAGATTCGGTACAAGCACATCTGAAATAGTTTTGGTAGCAGCCCCCGTCACTGCCGCGTCACCGCGTCGCGACGCCGGAGGGGATCGACGTCGAAGTGGACAGACTCTTCGAAGACTCGGACACCAATAACGCCTCGTACCCGACGTTACGCAAGAGACATCATCGCAAGGTCGAAGCCCTACCGTGGTGGAACAACGGTTGCAGAGCGGCCGTTGACCATATCCGAGCAGCATTTACTAGGGAGGACAAAAAGGTAGCGGCCAAGCATCTCGGCTGCGGTACGGCAGGCCAAGAGGGCGTGGGCAAACGAGGTAATCAATTCTACCGCTCTGTAGGAGCTGGCCACCTGGCAGCAGGACAGGAGGCCCGACGGCATGCCTGCACCGAAAGACGAGGCGGGACCCTCAGGCTGAAGTTCGAACATGAGGAAAAAGCAGAGCTTCTGACTCAGCGCTTCTTTGTCTCGATTCTCGGAAACTGGGCAGAGCAGACAATCCTTTTCGTCTCTTCGTCGCTGCTCACATTCCTGACGACTATGTGTTTCCCATGGCTACGGATAGGAACACTGCTGGGCCTATAGGCCCACGAGGGACAATTCACTGCCTGATTGCCTCGCTCAGCCCCAACTGGCGCGTATAATGGCCTAATTCCGCCTTCGGGCATCCTGATCCGCACGTGACGGGGCTAGTCTGTGGGGTTGGATGGAAGACTTGATGGAAGAAGTGGGATGGAAGAAGATTGGGTCTGGTACCGAGGTTCAGTTTAGTCTCGAAAGCCGAGTTTAAGCGTGTTACGGGCTCTCCCTACAGTACAGAAGTTGGTGTGGCTCCAGGCACATACCTGATGCGCTGGAAGCAGAAGCCTCGAGACCGAACTACCGTCACGGACACAGCCCCTCCCGAACCAGCTTTACTGTGCCCTTGACTGTGCCTTGACGATTTGGAAAGCGGAGTAAGCAGAGGACGAAGATAACTGGTCATCTGAGATATGATCGGCAACATAAGTTTTATTTTTATTTTTTAACACAGCCCTATCAGGGTCCTTTATCATTTATTTTTATTTTTATTTACAAAAAAGGAATATGGTAAGTCTCCGCATTTCTCCTGATGGGAGTTCCCGAAACCCCGCTTTCCAAGGAAAGTTTCGTCGAGGTGTTGAAAACGGCTGCAAGGGCCGCTGTATTGGTTGGAGACCATGTCTACTGTACTGTATCCCACTCCGGATGACGTCCATATAGAAATTCCCGACCAAAAAGTGCCGATTCCAGCGCCTTCACGTCCGTTATGCCCGGGAATATCATCGTCCCCACGTTCTCATCGAGTTCAGGCCTCTCTCCCGCCCAAGTATTCAATCGCCCTTGTCATGACCTCATCGTTGTTAATAGTTATGCTCCCTGAGGTCGCATACACCTGAAGTACGTCGCTCCGAAGGCGGTCTCGCTCCGCTCGCGATTAGCGGCATTAGCCGATCGCGTGCATCGCCATACATGTGGTATTGTCGATGTCGAGGCGGTCGACCCAGTTCCGTAACTCCATCGCATGCACCGATTTGCAAATGCACCTGCGTAGCCCTCCGGTCTGCACGACCTGGCGCTACCCTCAACGTCCCCGTCCCCGTCTCTCTTATCCTAGACATTGTGGCCCGCCCGCGCTCTAACAACAGCCCCACGCGATCAAATAGAAGTACTGGCATCCCGTGGCCTTAATCCGTGAGCTGGATGGCTGCTAACGTATCCTTCTCCTCGATGTGCGCTGTTCCACGCTAATCGCGACACATGCAACGCATTTCCATTGTGGATCATGGTCACTGTTCGTCGGCGCCGCGCACCGCGTAGGCGGGCATGGCGAACGTGATGGTGATAAAGTACACGCGGAACGGTTTGCACGTTAATTGGGAGTGCAAGTGTGGTGTGCGCGGGAGTCCGTCGGCCACTACCGCATAGAGAGTCGAGCTCCTCGCCGGCGATTGGAGCTGAATGTGCGACCTCACGACTCTGATACTGGTCTAATCTCTTACGGAAGGTGAGTGTGCGTTCAATACCTTTCGGTTGTGAATGGGCTGGGGGCAGAGATGGCGTAATCGGTGGTAGCGCACCTGAAGCCTAGCCAATAGCACTGACACCAGGGGGAGGACTCCAAAAGGGAACCTACGTACCCCATCATGTGTGCAGCATATGCATACGGTTAGCGGGAAGGGTACTTACAGGGATGACAGGAATGATTCGGGAGCCCACTATTCTCATCCAGCCAAATGAGCTACTGTATATTCGCCAGGAGCGGAAGCCAAAACAAAAGCGAATGAATGTGTCATTATGCCGAAGGCTCACGCTGGCATCGAGAATGATTGATGGTTTGTCGAACCTCAGGCCTCAGGATCGACAGAACCTTTTTTGAGGAATGATGATACAGACTTGTAGGTGCCATGCAAGGTGCCATGCATGTCATGTGTAAAAAACCGAGACTTGAATGTACTTGCACCTGAGTCTTCCAGCTGGAAGCACTGTCAGTGCGTCGAAGCTGCAAGCACAAGTCGCATCGTCACTTTCGTGATACTAATTTAATTTTGCATGAGCGCTGCCTTGTGCACCCCCCCATTACTGGTACTTCAAAATTGGGGGTGTATGCTGACTCGGATGCTGTTTCAAATAGGGAAACACATCCGACCGCTGCATTACACGCGGCTGTGCCTTTATTTACCTATCTTGCTTGATTGTTCTATGAGCACTTCGGTCCAGAGACTTGTCTTTGCCTTCTTATCACCTCTCCGGGTGTCTCGGTTACTTCGATCACAGCACACATGTGTTTCCCGGCGCCCATCGAATTTTCTCTTGCGCCCATATTCCTTCTTACATTGTGCCGCCGACATCTCTCCCCACTCAGACTGGCAGTGCGCCTTGAATAACTCGGAATTTGAAGCTATCCAGCATTTTCTCCAAACACATGCACCATCAAGTGCACCATTCCACGGCGTTACCCCTGGTAGATGCCCGGGTCTTGACCCGGACCGTGCCTACGCCCCAGCCCGAACAGCCCTGGAGCGGGAAGGGATATTGAATGCACTGGTGCAAAGTGCGCCTGCATTTTCTGATTGCGGAAACGTGCCGTTGCTGTCTCACGTATCCCAGTGAGCGGGTGCAAGAAATACCGTCTGATACTGTTCATACAACGTGGCTCAGTACTCACCTATGTCATTTTCTTGCCCATCTTCACTGCGGTAACTGCAGACAGGGACGTTTGATTCCGAGACACCAATGCCCGATCTTCACCTGAAGCCTGGGTTTCCCTACTCGCAGCAGAAGACGCAGTGACGGATGCAGTCACATTCCTGCTGCCTAATCGCTCGTCTTGTCAACATTCTTATCTATTTTGTTTAAATGTGCAGTTACATTTGGTTTTGATCACAGATCGAATCAAAGTTCGCTCGGACCTTGGGACGTACAATCTGCGCATTCACCACCAGATTGCTCCACCGATCGCATTTCTGTTTCCATTCGTCCTAAGTTATGATGTCTTGAAAATTGGCTTGCAGTGTCGCGCTCATCGGCACATCAGCACGTGTTTACGGCTAGAGATGTCGCAATTTTGTTCTACAACGTTGATTGCTACATTTAGCCTATTGTCAAATATACTTGATTTGACTTGAACTCACTTACTGTAAACAATGTCCCTAGGTATACAAGATGTACAGTCCAGGAAGTACCTAGGGGAGAGAATTGCTGAAATTTACTTGACAAACACGGCACTGGAACGAGTGGGCAAGATTAAGTAAACGTGCGTAACATTCCCGAATGCTGATGAGCCAACGTGAGGTGGATGCGGTGCTGATACATTCTCTCGGAGTCAAGGATAATGACACGACAACATGGCGTGAAAATAGTAGATGGTGTAAAGCTGCGCATAGGGTCGTTTCGCACACAGTTACGAAGTGGAGGCGTGAAAGAATACTCACCCCGTATTCTCTTTCACGTTGTCGTCGCACTGGCAGACGTTGTGCACTTTCTCGTACAGATGACACGTAACGATGCGGAGCGGGAAGGTCATTGATGGATACAAACGCGAGATAGAAGCGAGGGAGACGGAAGCGGATAGTAGAAGCGGACCAGACTGTTCTTTACTGAAAGATTCGGACGCTGCAACCGTAGATATGAAGCGACTACACATGCAAACGGCAAAGAAAAGCAAACGCCCTTGTTCGGCACCAGTGGGCATCACGCAAAACCGTCACAGCACTCTGTGCTGTGAGCCTGTGATAACAGTTTGAACATACACGCTCCACACAAAAGCAAATTCGAATTTCGTCGCCGAGGTCGCACTGGCAGAAGGCCGAGACAGAGGTGGGCAAGCAAATATGCACACGCCACACAGGGCGAGTTCGAATTCGGGCGCCGACGTCACAGAAACGAAATTGAAAAGGCAAAGAATGATGAATGAACGATGAATGATTGGAGGGTCACTGGAACGATATTCTTTTGGTTTTGGTTGGGGCTCAATGCGCTCAAATAAGGTTCACACGGACCAATGGGATATTATGTACGTGGTTTCGTATGACTCATGCCAGTGCGCCTTGGCGAGGAGGTTGCTCCGCCGATTGCGTTCCTGTTTTGTTCATCCTATGATGGTGTTTGCAATTCGCTTGCAGTATCGCAACATCGGCAAGAGGTGTGCCTGCTGGTAGCCTGGTTGTTTCGCAGTATTCCAGTTGGCAAGCCCGTGACCAGGTGTGTGGTTCGTAACGGAACTATCGCATTGGCGTGGTATGTTTACCTAGGTTGAGTGGTTATCGAACTAAGGTGGGGCGTCCATGAACGTTCATTTCCCCATACAGGCCTCATGGCTCTCATGTGAGTCGAAGGGAAGCAGTGTCTAACAAGGCGCTTGATTTCCTCGAGGTCAAGTAGCCCGGTGAGGTTCTTGACCCGGTTGCGGACCTTTATGGCGGATATTCGGATAGCTATCCGTTGGGGAACATCTCTTGAGTTGGAGGAATGTATTGGGTGGCGAAGAATATAAAGGAGCGACGACGACACACCTCATCAAGTGCGCTCCTCCTCCGTCATGCTTCCTCTACTCTTCATCTTCGCCATCGCTGCAGCGCATGCGGTTGTGGCCAGCTACACCCCAAGTATAGGGCGCACAGACCAAGCTAAATCCGTGGATAAATTTTTGGAAAAGCTCCGCCGCGTTTCCAATGACACGCTCTTCAACGAAATGATGGGGACGTCTATTGGAGCCGATGTGAACTATAGGTCCTCGCAGCTCCCCGAACATGTGTAATGCTGATGCTTGTTTTTTTTTTTCCCTCATTAGCCGGGTGTCATTGTTACCACAATCCCCGATCCCAAGGAACCAGCATACACTGTGTGGTGGCTCAGAGACGGCTGTCGTTTATACCACACCTTAATCAATCAGCTCACCGTTTCTCCGTTCGACAAGGACGCCGAATTTTTGCGCAGACAAATCGATGACTCAGTACGCGCCCTTGTCAGATCCCAGCAGGTCGTCAGTATCGCGGGAAATGTCTTGACAGGCGGGCTCGATGAGCCTGTCTTTGACATTCACATTAACGCGATCACGGACCCCGGTAAACGATTTGGGTCCCCAGCAGCTGGTGAGTTACATTTGAGTATTGACACCTCGGTGTTCGTCTGTTGACCAAGTGCCGCAGATGGAACGGCTTTTCGCGCTGTCGTCAATGTCAAGTATGCTGAGTGGCTCATCGAACCGGAACAAAACAATGGCACCTGGGTGGCTGACTTCCTCTGGCCTGCTATCAACCTCGACCTCCAGTGGATTGCTTTACACTGGAATCAGAGCTCGTAAGACGCAAACTCTTCGGTCTGTGCTCCAGTGTTGATAACTTAACCCCGATCACAGTTATGATCTATGGTGGTTGCCCGTTTGGGCAGGGTCATATTGGTCGGCTTCCTTGCAGTATAGGGCGCTACGGACTGGAGCTCGTCTAGGTCGAAGCATCGGCCGCGTGGACAGTGTTGATGCATACGAAAGTCAGGCGGCGGTGATTCTCGATTATCTCCAGGAAAGTCATGACGTTCCTCGATTGCCGACGTCTCAACTGAGACATCCTACCCATAGACGTTTTGGAATGAAGAGCAGGAATTCATGAGCGAAACCACAGTTACAAACGTGACAACAGGCGGGCGTTCGGGAATGGGACCAGTACCTCTTACGGTGGCTCTTCTCAACTTCGATCCGACGTTGGGATGTGATTCGGCGACATTCCAACCATGTTCTGATCGTGCGCTATCATATCTAAAGGTCGTCGCCGATGCCCACGTGGAGTTGTTCCCCTTCATTAAGACACTCGCTCCCGGTCAACCCGCCGCGTTCTTTGCATTCTTCCTCGAAGAGACGGCGCTCGGAGGTCATGTGAGATCATGACCCTATCTCATGTTATGGGCTGCATCAGCTGAAATACATCCGTCTAGGCACAATATCCTATGACCTTAGGCGTTGCAGAGCAGATTTACGACGCACTTATCACGTGGGACCTACTTGGTGAACTGCAAGTTACCAAACTCTCCCTCAAATTTTTCCGGCAGTTTGACAAGCACGTCAAAGTCGGAACATACCGCAAATCTTCCCGCGTGTACGCGCACTTGACGAATGCGCTCAGAAACTGGGCAGAGCAGACAATCCTCTTCGTCGCTGATCATATTCCTGACAACTATGTGCTTCCCATGGCTATGGATAAGACCACTGCTGCGCCTACAGGCTCACCAGGCACAATTCACTCCCTGATTTCCGCGCTTAGCCTCTACAACTCGTACAAGGGCCTAATTCCGCCTTCGTGGTACAACGGCAGCTCGAACAGCGACGACCTCATCCACGGGGAATCACGTGACGGTGCCGGCCCGTGTGGTCTGAAGAACACCGGGTCTGGCACCAAGAGCCAGTACCGTGCCGGACTCTACTAGGCGTGTTACGAGCTCTCCCTACTGTAACGAGACTTTCAATTTCACTTCTGTCTTCCTTCTACGATGTTCCACTTGCAATTGTTCACATCTTCTCGTGCCACGTGATTCGCTAACAATGTCTTGATCTTGAAGCTTCTGGCGGCGGCGTCAACGCATCGTTTGCGACCCTTGTACGGTTAACCAGACTCCTAGAAGGTTTTAGTAGTTACCTGTAGGAGGCGTTACTCGAGGAGCTCTACATGTGTATTTACGTGGTGGCCGTCCTCACTTCGGGGATGACGGTAGAGATGTTATTTTCAAGGTTACTTTCTTGGTTACTTTACTGGCTGTTCTTCACCTCAAAACTCCTCGCGCGAGTCCTCTGGACATCCGTAACCCTCTTCTTCGGAATATTTCCAGCTTCCTAGAGCGACGCGATAGCGTCCCGACGACCGTACACCAAAGAGACTAGCGGGATAACTGTAGGTGAACTCCATCAGTTAGTGATTTACTCTTGGATTTACTGGCCCGGCCTGGCCTCAAAGCCCCAGTTTTGGCCTCCCTCTACTTGATTACTAAGCACATGTTTGCGGCTTGAATACGAAAAACGAACACGCTTTCAGTTTGCCCTTGCGTTAACAATTCCCGGCGTCCGTGTCCGTAACCGTGTTTTATCTACTCTGCTCTCTGCTCTCTTTTATTATTGTCTACGCATTCCCTTGGGACGACTTCACCTTTTATCTTTACTTGCTTCACATTGTAAGCAGTCATTGTCAAGCGTCATTGTCAAGCCACCTGGCCCTGACGCCAAGGTAGACACCCCTGGGTCATTCCGCGTTTGAGATGTGGTCTGCACAGCGGAGTGCATCCGTGCAGTGGGTGGAAAACGGCGAATATCCACGCCCAAACTTGAAGCTTGAAGTCCTGGAGCCATCCAGTGCGCGCTACGCGATCCTAAGGACCACCTCCCAGTGCTGTATTGTTATATTACACATGTACGTCATTCGTTATCCCGCACCCGCGCGTGGACGGTCGCGTTCGTGCTTCTCACCTTTCGTAATCCGCGCAAGTTCCGTCACAGTGGCCGCAAAAACTCAGGGTCGGCGTCTTATTTTGGCTGGCTGCGCAATCGGTCAGCGAACGCGAGCCGAATTTTTCCCACTCGAAGAAGTGTGTTGAAGGTTGCCTGACTCGACTGACTGTGAATCTTCTCTTGTGAGTCACAACTTTGCTGGGCCTCTATCTAATTCGGGCACTACAGTACTAGTCCGTGGAGTTTTCCAGTTCCGCCTCTGATAGTAGATAGCGTTGATCCTTGCGCGATTCGTGGCGCTTTCCAATCGTGTACGACTGCGGTCAAACAAACGCAGACTCGAGCTTGGAGGATTGGTTGCACTAGCAAGAAGCTGAATAACTTAGTCTCCTCTTGTCTAAATCGGGTGTTTTTCGGGGCCCGACTCGGAGACTCGGCTGGGGCCGCGGGAAACTCCGAACCAGAATAACTATGACACGTGTGCCAGTGAGTTGCTGCGGTGCAATTATCTCAAAGTCATTGAACGGTGACTAGAACATGAACGTGCTCCATATACTCAGGCTGTGGTATAAAATTATGTCCTCTTGGACGCTCCATATTCTGGAAGTTTCACGGTCTCCCCCAGTTCCAGACGACCCTCCCAGCCCTCCGTTGCTGCGGGCAGCGCGAGCCAAGCTTGCAAGTTGGCACCCGGAGTACACACGCGCGACCGAACTTTACAAGATCTGATGCCGTTGACGCATTGCGAATGCGCAGCTACCCTCCGCTATTGACATGACAACTCCCTTGGGTCCCAGTTACTACATGCGCACTCATGCGATGTTCCTCCTGCGAAAGAGTGGACTTCACGGCGGACCTTAGCCCTCATGCCGGGCGCCTCCGCAGCCGCATTTTGCGCCTTTTGGTACAGAACACTGGGCCGCCAGGTTGCTAACCACTAGAGTCAGTGGCGCCTTTATCTGCGCTGATGGACAGCCCTTCAGGTCTCCGCAGCTGCAACTGCGCACCTTTGCCTACTTAACCTGCCCTCTCCGAGAATTGCACCTACTCGGGGCCTTGCCTCTTCCAAACGCACACTCGCTCCTCTCACAAGTGTTCCCCATATCTCTATTAAATGCCCCCAAGAGTAGCTCCCCCTGAAGGTGGTCGTGGTCGTGGCGGTCGCGGTGGTGGCGACCGTGGTGGTGGTCGCGGTGGTGACCACCGTGGTGGCGGTGGTGGTCGTGGTGGTCGTGGCGGCCGTGGCGGAGACAGAGGTGGCTTCCGCGGCGGTGGAGACAGAGGTGGCTTCCGCGGCGGTGGAGACCGTGGCGGTGGTCGTGGTCGTGGTGAGCGCGGTGGCGGCCGTGGCAGCGGGGGCGGTGGCTTTAGTCGCGGCGGATATCGAGGCCGCGGTGGTGCCCTTCCCACCGGTGGGCCGTCGGGTCCTCCGCCTCCTCTTCCTGCCGCACATGTCGAGCCCATTGGCTCCAGGCGCCCAGGGTATGGGAACGCGGGGACACCCATAAGGCTCTATAGTAATCATGTCGCAGTCGAGCTCGCTCAGGGGATGATATACCATTACGATGGCACGTCCAACCCTTGTCCTCCATCCCTCGAGCGTGTCATTGACAGACCCGCCACATCCTCCATCGCGATTTAGTTGGTGAGTTTATGAACGTTTCTTAACTTGAATCTCGCGGACCACTTATTACGATCCAGTCATTCTTCCTGAAAAGGAGCGCCCCATTGAAAGGAACCACCAGATCATCCATGCCCTTCAAACCCAAGTCGAGACCCGCCTCTCCACACGGCCTGGGGCGTTCGATGGAAGAAAGAACCTCTACACAACGTTCGATCTTGAATTTGCGTCTGGTGCACAGGAGGCAAGAGTTCAAGCTCCTTACTGTTGCCGGTCCTTTAGCTCATTTGTCCCTTGTTTTCAAGTATGTGGTACCCACGGGTCATCCCGGGTCATCCCCAGGGGAGGGAGGCCCCGAACGTCAGGACTCGGCGTACAGGGTTCGCTTGACTCTCGTCAACTCCATAAACCCCGAGTACGGCGCGATGATGAATTTGTTCCCACCAAATGGACTGACGCTCAGTCGATTTCTAGGGTCCTGCAGCGCCATGTAGAAGGTGAACAGAGCCACGACAATCCGGTCTTGACCGTCTTGATGGTACGCCCAATCTCTTTTCAATTTTTCTTTGAGTTGCACGCCCATTAATGGTGATTCTGCATAGGCACTGAATGTCGCCGTTCGCATGGCGCCAAACCAAATATACCCCCATAATGCCCGTTCATTTTTCACTGAGAGAATATCAAGAGATATCGGAGGTGGAATTGTGCTTTGGCGGGGCTACTTTCAGTCTGTGCGGCCCGCAATTGGTCGTATTTTAATCAACATCGACACGGCGACTGGCGTCATGTATAAGCCCGGAAGACTGATCGACCTGGCGCTCGACTTTCTTGGAAAACGTGGTCAACCCGACGCGCTCGCGCCTCGGTATCGCTTTCCCGAGCGCGAGCGTATGAAGCTTCAGCACTTTCTTTCGGGCATAAAGATCATGACCCCATACAGTCCACACCATCGGGGGAGATCTCGTCTCGTTAAGAAACTGACCCGACAGGGTGCCCGGGAACAGTCGTTCGAGGTAGAGGAAGGTGAAACGATGACCGTTGCGGAATTCTTTCGCGTCCAACACAACATATCACTTGTGTACCCTGATGTGATATGCGTAGAGGTTTGTGCTCGGTCCCCACTTTCAGAGTACGTTGACTCAGCGTCCTCCAGCTCTCGACTCGGGCTCAAATTCCACTAGAGCTGTGCATGGTCCCCCCCGGCCAAATCATACGCAAACAAATGCCCCCAGAGAAGATCAACTCCATACTGGAGTTTTCGACCATGCGTCCTCGCGAACGCTTTGCGAACATCCGCGAGGGCTTGAGCGTACGTCTTGGCACCACGTCGTTCATTTGTTCGTTAACAGTTCGCTACCAGGTGCTAGAATATGGTCAATCAGAATACGTCCGCCAGTTTGGCATGACGATTTCGGACAACCTCATAAATTTCGGTGCTCGCATCCTCAAGCCGCTGAAACTGAAGTACAATCCTGCCTCCAGGCGACCAGTGGCCGTACGTCATTCACTCCATATTTGGTGCCGAGATGGTCCTATTGTCTCCTTGTCCAGGAACCAGAGGAACGCGGCGGGACATGGAACTTGTGAGTTTATCCTGTTGCGAGTCACCTCTTGACGCTTAGTGACACTCCATTTTTTTCCCTAAAGGATCGATAAGCTTCTGTACAAGCCTGTCTCCATTGACAACTGGATAGTGGTGATCTACGAGGGCCTCCGACATTTCAACCAACGAGCAGCCGATAAAATGATAACAGACTTGGTGCAAGGCTGCGAGGCCGTTGGTATGGGCCCTTCAAAGCGACTTTGGTCTCTCCGCCGTCGTGCTGAAGCGTCGTAGGAATATCCATCAACCGTCGTCCGGCACTCGTGAAATGGGAGTCTGGCCAGGGAAACGTTGGTCGGGTCTGTTGTCTCTTTACTGGCTTCTTTCCTACGAGATTGCTGACCGTCGCTATAGCAACTCCGCTTGGCCTGCGAGGACTGTCAGCGATCTACCAAGAGTTTACCGGCTCTCATAGTCGTCGTCCTCCCAGACGGCGGCAATGACATATATACCTCTGTCAAACAGTAAGTGCCTATTATCTGTATCAGTCGAACCCTGATTCTTACGTTAACCCTGGCTAGTTTCGGCGATGTTTCGGTAATTGATGCCCAACTGGCGCGGCCATTTTTTTTCGTATGCTGATACCCGCGCATAGCACGGCATCTCTACGCAGTGCATGAAATCGTCGAAGTGCTTCCGTGCAAAAGCACAATACTATGCAAATATCACACTGAAGTAAGGCGCCACAAAAATCTTCTCTCCATCGGCGCCCTGACTCCCATGCTTAGAATCAATGTCAAGCTCGGGGGAATTAACTCCATCCTAGAACCCCAGGCAGTCTCTTTCCTCACCGACCCCGCAAACCCAACGATGGTCATGGGTGGGTCCCATCTGTCGCAGAGCCACGACTCAGCTCCTTCATGCTCACGCTCTTGGTCGATCAGGTGCGGACATCACGCACCCGCCTCCGGGGAACCGCGGGCGCCCGTCGTTCACTTCCCTAGTCGGAAGTATCGACGCGAATGCAGCACAGTATGCCTCTAGGATGGGGGTGCAGTCGTCCCCACGGGAGGTCATCGAGGACCTGGAGAACATGTGTGTGGTGCGTGCTTACTATCCCCCCACCCCCCACTTTTTCACACGAGCGCGAATGATGACCGGACAATTCTCAGAACCTGTTCGAGCGGTACAGAGCGGCCATGGGCAAACTTCCCAAGCGCATCTTGTTCTATCGCGGTGAGTAGTCCGGTCCCTCTGTTTCTGCGTTTGCGTGCGGGCTAAGCGAATAAAACAAACCTCGGTCCCGTCCAGATGGTGTTTCTGAAGGTGAATTCAAAGAGACCCTCAAGGAGGAGCTCCCCAGCATCCGAAGTACGCTTCCCATTCCCATTGCATGCGTCTCTCACATATTTTCCTAACAATTTTCCCGGACTCCACAGAGGCATGCGCGCAGCTGAACTTCAACCCAACCATCACACTCATCATCGTCGGGAAATACCACAAATACGTCTTTTTCCCCGAGGCCTCCGTCAACGCCCCAGCAGGCGACGGCGCGCAGGCCGAAGGCAGCCAGCAGCGCGGCCGCGGTCCGGGATTCGGCGGCGGCGGCGGCGGCGGCGGCAATACGAACTGTCCCCCGGGCACCGTCATCGACACGGTCGTGACGAGCCCGGTAGAGTGGGACTTTTACCTGTGCAGTCACCAAGGGATCCTCGGCACGAGCAAGCCCGCGCACTACAATGTCCTCCTCGACGAGAACGGATTCACGTGCGTGCCCCGACACCCCCCCACCTTTTTTACTAATTTTTTTTTTTTTTGGGTTGGGGTTTGCAGGACTGATGGTCTCCAATCGCTCTCGTACGCCCTCTGCCACGTCTATGCGCGCTGCACGCGCTCCGTCTCGATCCCGGCGCCGGTCTACTGTAAGCAGCCATCCTTCTTCCGCCTTGCGTACCCGTAATGACTCACCGATGTGCCTGCAGACGCACACAATGTGTGTACCCGCGCCAAGAACCACTACGACCCGCAAGCGGGCCAAGACCTGTTCACGGCCGCGTCGGACGCTCTATCTTCGGCCCCGAGTGGCCAAGGCGACGATGGTTCGTGGGTGACGGGGTTCCAGCAAACACACGAGCAGATGGACTTGAAGATGTACTTCTGTTGAATTGAAAAAGTCGATCGTTCCTCTCCAAGGTCGGCCTTAGGCCGCACTTGCCGTCAGCGTCTGGCTCGCTGGTCGAAATCATGTCTGTCGAAATTTTGCTGCTACGTAATATTGTACCCACTATATTGATCCATCGATACATCGCGAAAAAGAAAAAGTTGAAAATAAACCAGCGCGCGGGTTGACAAGAATACATGATGTGGACAAAAAAACAGGGGGGGATGCGAAGAAACGAACACGGAGTAGTCCAATACCCAACTCGAAACGAGCACTAAGTGGAGAACGGTATGCAAAAAGAAACGAGCTGAAGTGGGGAGGAGAGGACGGATATTACGAAGAGCGTAAACTGTATATGATACAATGGCAAAAACAAATCACAAAGACGGAGTAACAAGAACCAAGGAACCCGATAGTAGAATACACGCAGATACATACAGTACCTACGGAAGATCAACAACCCTATGCCACACCTCCACCCAGCCACCTATTAGGCGTTTTTCCTAGTATCACTCAACATCGTTCGGTTGAACTAGTATTCGGTACCACCATTCGTGCCCGCGGTGGGATCGACATTCGCATGGGCGAGGTCGAGCATGCTAGACATGTACGTTACCCAATCTTGCGTCCTTCAAACACGCATGCACGCACACATAGCATAATCGTCAGCGTGAACTCCTTTACCTCCAAGGAGGAGGGAAAAAAACGCACTCGTATGTGGACGGCATCGTCGACCACATCATCATCGTGTCCTGATCGACACCAATTTGCCCGTCCTGCTGCAGCACAGGCGCGAAATGCCGCAGCATAGCCTCTCTATCCGCCATCGGCACGCCGTACCCGCCGCCAAACTCCATCCCGCTCAGGTCGAACGCCCCGCCTCCAACGCCGACGCCGGTGGTGCCAGGAGGTCTGAAGTCCACAGCAGCGTGGAAACCATTCTGCGGCGAGTTGGACGTCGTCGTCGAGGCGGACGCAGAGGTCGAAGCGGACATATCGTACAGCCCGCCGGGGCCAAGCGCCATGCTGATCTCGGATGAAGCCATGCGTAGTTGCGTCCCGTTGCCGTTGGCTGACATCGTCGGAAAGGTATCAAAGCCCGTAGCAGCATAGAGTGGAGATGAAGCCCCGAAAGACGCAGCAGATGTGGGCGCTCGTGCGGAGGGCGTAGACGAAGGGGTAGTAGGTTCGACCGCCGCGGTGTTGCGCAGTCCGCTCGACCCGCAAAGAGGAATGTAACTCCCTTGACTAGGCTTTGGAAGGAGTAAAGTTTCCTTGGCGGATGGTGGTGGGAGGGAAGGGGCGTGATACATA
>WNGR01002078.1_pt1 | contig 41090 bp, 38 predicted proteins | sample 5407581 | NCBI WGS metagenome assembly WNGR01 (sample SAMN13153383, study PRJNA577476) | soil metagenome | isolation source: 80 cm soil or saprolite under Garry oak tree replicate 2 | place: USA:California | collected 2016-06-15 | reverse complement strand
CAGGACGGCTACTGGCGGCGCTTGGTACGTCGGTTGAGCAGTGACGTCGCCGAGTTGGATGCCGATGATCTGTCCCGTGAGGCCGAGGAGTCCGGTGCCACGCCGGCCCGCAACTGCCAGTGCGGCCAGGAGGTCACCGTCCGCGGCCGGCTGCGCAGTGTCGAGCTGTGTCCGAAGGACGCCAATGCGACTCTCGAGGCCGAATTGTACGACGGCACGGAAGGAGTAACTCTGGTCTGGCTGGGGCGTCGGAGTATCGCCGGCATCGAACCCGGTCGTACGATCAAGGCGACCGGCCGCATGGCCGTCCGCGACGGTCACAAGGTCTTGTACAACCCCTACTACGAACTGCAGACGACTACATGACCTCACCAGGCCCGACGCCCGCCGAGCAGTCCACAGCACGACAAGACGAACTGGCCGATCTCGTCGACCTGACGCCGGCCGACGCCACCCCGGCTGCGGCGGCCGAGTCCGCCGACGAAGAGGCCGACGAGCCGAAGCCGACGCTGCTGGAGCAGATGGGCGGCGTCAGCGGGCTGGTCTACTCGTCGGTCCCGGTCCTGGTGTTCGTCGCGGTCTTCCTGCCCAGCCACAGCCTCGCCGTCGCGATCTGGTCGTCGGTCGCCAGCGCCGTGGCCATCCTGATCTGGCGGATCGTCCGCAAGGAACCCGTCCAGCCGGCCATCTCGGGCCTGTTCGGGGTGGCCATCGCGGCGTTCATCGCCTACCGGACCGGGTCCGCGCGGGGCTACTTCCTGTTCGGGATCTGGTCCAGCCTCGCCTACGGTGGCGCGTTCCTGGTGTCCATCGTGGTGCGCTGGCCGTTGGCCGGGGTGGTCTGGTCCACGCTGAACGGCACCGGCACGGGGTGGCGGGCCGACCGGATCGGCCGCCGCTATTACGACGTGGCCACCCTGGTGTGGGTGCTGGTGTTCGGCCTCAGGTTCGTGGTGCAGAACTGGCTGTTCGCCATCAACCAGGTCGGCTGGCTCGCGTTCGCCCGGCTCGCGCAGGGCTGGCCGCTGACCGCGATCGGCGCCCTGGTCACGGTGTGGGCGGTGCGCAAGGCCGACCTGCGCCAGAAGGCACTGGCCGAACCCGCCGAACAAGCACCGGAGCCCGCAGAAGAAGCCGCGGAACCGGCCTGACCTACGACCCGAGCGCGGGCAGGCCGACCGCCTCACGGATGGCGGGCTCGACCTCCGATGAGGCCACGAACAGCAGCTCGTCGCCTGCCTCGACCGAGTCGTCGTCGGTGGGCACGATCACCCGCCCACCACGCAGGATGGCCACCAGCGCCGCGTCGTGCGGCAGGCCGAGGCCCTTGGCCCGCTTGCCGGCCAGCGGCGTGCCCTCCGGCAGCGTGACCTCGACCAGGTTGGCCTGGCCCTGCCGCAGGGTCAGCAGTTGGACCAGACCACCGATGCTGACGGCTTCCTCGACCATCGCGGCGAGGATGCGCGGCGTGGACACGGCGACGTCGACACCCCACGCGTCGGTGAACAGCCACTCGTTGCGCGGGTCGTTGACCCTGGCCACCACCCGCTTGACCGCGAACTCGGTCTTGGCCAGCAGCGACACCACGATGTTGACCTTGTCGTCGCCGGTGGCCGCGATCATCACGTCGCAGGTGGCCAGCCCGGCCTCCTCCAGCGAGGACAGCTCGCAGGCGTCCGCCAGCACCCACTCGGCCTGCTCGACGACCGGCGGGTCGAACTGCTTGGGCTCCCGCTCGATCAGCATCACCTGGTGCCCGCCGGCCACCAGTTCCTGGGCGATGGACCGGCCAACCGCACCGGCTCCAGCGATCGCGACCCGCATCAGTGCGATTCCTCCTCTGGCGGCCGCGCCGCCGCCGCGGTGACGTCGGTGACCGTGCCGGACACGGCGGCCACGTAGACCACGTCGTCGGCCTGCAGCACGGCCTTGGCGGTGGGCAGCACCCCGGTGCCGAACCGCATGATGAAGGCCACCCGGCCGCCGGTGATCTCCTGGATCTCCCGGATCGAGCGGCCGACCCAGCCGGGGTGCAGCGGAAGTTGCAGAATGGCAACGGTTCCGGTCGGATCGCGCCACGCGCTGGCCGTGCCCTCCGGCACCAGGGTCCGCATGAACCGGTCGGTCGTCCACGGCACGGTCGCCACGGTCGGGATGCCGAGGCGCTCGTAGACAGCGGCCCGTCGCTCGTCGTAGATGCGGGCCACCACGTTCTCGACGCTGAACGTCTCCCTGGCCACCCGAGCGGCGATGATGTTGGAGTTGTCACCGTTGGAAACGGCCGCGAACGCGCCCGCCCGCTCGATACCGGCCTTGACCAGGACATCGCGGTCGAACCCGTTGCCGATGAGATAGGTGCCGTGGAACTCGGCGCCGAGGCGGCGGAAGGACCGCTCGTCCTTGTCGATCACGGCCACGGTGTGCCCGAGCCGTTCCAGCGCGTGTGCCAGCGACGACCCCACCCGGCCGCAGCCCATGATGACCACGTGCACGTCTTGCCTCCTCTGCGGACCGGGCAGACCGTACCGAACACCGAACCGGCCTCCGCAAGTGATCGTCATCACCCATCGGACGTCTGAAGGTACCGCCGCCCCTGCGACGCGGCAGGCGACGAGCGCATAGTCTCTCGATTCGTGTTGAAGCTTTCGACGGTGGCCAAGCGGCTCATGCTCGGCCGACCCGTCCGCAGCGACCGGCTGTCGCACACGCTGCTGCCCAAGACCATCGCCCTGCCGGTTTTCGCGTCCGACGCGCTGTCCAGCGTCGCCTACGCGCCGGAGGAGATCTTCCGCACGCTGTCCATCTCCGGGCTCTCCGCGTACGCGTTCGCGCCGTGGATCGGGCTCGTGGTGGCGATCGTGATGCTGACGGTGGTCGCGTCCTACCGGCAGAACGTGCACGCGTCCGTACATCGGCTCGCACACGGTCGCGTTCTGCATCGGGGTGATCGCGCTGCTGACCGTGATGAACCTGCGCGGGGTGCGGGAGTCCGGCGCCGCGTTCGCCATCCCGACCTACGGGTTCATGCTCGGCGTGTTCGGCATGGTCATCTGGGGCCTGGTGCGGTCCGGGTCCGGTGCGAACATCCGCGCGGAGAGCGCGTCGTTCCACCTGGCCGCGTCGAACTCGGGGCTGGTCGGGTTCGGGTTCGCGTTCCTGCTCCTGCGTTCGTTCTCTTCGGGCTGCGCCGCGCTGACCGGGGTCGAGGCGATCAGCAACGGCGTGCCGGCTTTCCGCAAGCCGAAGTCGAAGAACGCGGCAACCACGCTGCTGCTGATGGGCACGATCGCGGTGGCGATGTTCCTGGGCATCATCGCGCTCGCCCGGCTCACGCACGTGCAGTTCGCCGAGGACCCGGCCACCCAGCTGACCGGCACCCCGGCCGGCTACCAGCAGAAGACGATGATCGCGCAGGTCGCGTCCGCCGTGTTCAGCAACTTCCCGGCCGGCTTCTACTTCGTGTCGTTCGTGACCGGGATCATCCTGGTGCTGGCTGCGAACACCGCGTTCAACGGCTTCCCGGTGCTGGGCTCGATCCTGGCCCAGGACCACTACCTGCCCCGCCAGCTGCACACCAGGGGCGACCGCCTCGCCTACAGCAACGGCATTCTGTTTCTCGCGGTGTTCGCGGGCGTGCTGATCGTCGCGTTCAACGGTGACGCCACCCGGTTGATCCAGCTCTACATCGTGGGCGTGTTCGTGTCGTTCAACTGCAGCCAGGCCGGCATGATCCGGCACTGGAACCGGTTGCTGCGCAACGAGACCGACCGTTCGGTGCGGCGGCGGATGCGCCGCTCGCAGGCGATCAACACGTTCGGCCTGTGCATGACCGCGCTCGTGCTGGTCATCGTGGTGATCACCAAGTTCCTCACCGGCGCGTGGATCGCGATCGCCGCGATGGTGGCGTTCTACGTGCTGATGAGCGCGATCCGCCGGCACTACGACGGCGTCGCCGCCGAACTGGCCGCCTCCACCGAGGATGACAGCGTCCTGCCGGCGCACAACCACGCCATCGTGCTGGTCTCCAAGCTGCACCTGCCGACCCTGCGGGCGATCGCGTACGCGCGGGCCACCCGGCCGGACACGTTGGAGGCGCTGACCGTCAACGTGGACGAGGCGGACACCAGGGCGCTGATGGAGCGGTGGGCGCAGGAGGACTTCCGGGTGCCGCTGAAGGTGATCGAGTCCCCGTACCGGGAGATCACCCGGCCGGTGCTGGAGTACGTCCGCCGGATGCGCAAGGACAACCCGCGTGACGTGCTCACCGTGTTCATCCCGGAGTACGTGGTCGGCCGCTGGTGGGAGCAGATCCTGCACAACCAGAGCGCGCTGCGCCTGAAGGGCCGGCTGCTGTTCCAGCCGGGCGTGATGGTGACCAGCGTGCCGTGGCAGCTGGCGTCGTCGGCCAAGGCCCGCGCCAGGGCCGTGCGTGCCGCGAAGGCCGCCACCGCAGCGCCCGGCGCGATCCGGCGTGGCCTGGAACAGCGCAGGCCGCCGGCTGCCGAGCCCAAGCGGGAGCAACCGGTGGACAAGCACTGATGACCCGACCGAACGACCTGGACGCGGCCGCAGTCAGTTGGCTCGGCCGTCGGTTCGAGGTCGAGGTCGGTCCGGTCGCGCACGGCGGGCACTGCGTGGCGCGGGCCGATGGCCGGGTGGTGTTCGTGCGGCACGCCCTGCCCGGCGAACGGGTCGTCGTCGAAGTCACCGAGGACCACGGCGGGTCGTTCTGCCGCGCGGACGCGATCGAGGTGCTGACGGCGTCCGCGGACCGGGTCGTGGCGCCCTGCCCGCTGGCCCGGCCGGCCGGCTGCGGCGGCTGCGACTGGCAGCACGCCACCCCGGCCGCGCAGCGGGCCCTGAAGGCGTCAGTGGTCGCCGAGCAGCTCAGCCGGCTGGCCGGTATCGACTGGCCGGTCGAGGTCGAGGAACTGCCCGGCGGGCCGCTGCGCTGGCGGACCCGGCTGCGGCTGGCCGTCGACCCGGCCGGTCGACCCGGCCTGCGGGCGCACCGCAGCCATCGGGTGTTGGCCCTTGCGGACTGCCCGATCGCGGTCGCTGATCTGATCGACGGCGTCGTGGACCAGCGGTGGCCGATGGACGTGGAGATCGAGACGGTGCTCGACGACGCGGGCCGGCACCACGTCGCCCGCCGCGAGCCGATTCCCGGCAGCCGGCGCTGGCGAACCAAGTGGCGTGCCGGTGGCCGGGCCGAACAGCACGCGGTCGGCCGGACGTGGCGCCTGCGGGCGGACGGCTTCTGGCAGGTTCATCCGGCCGCCGCCGACACCCTGGCCGGTGTGGTGGCGGAGTGGGCCGACGTGCCAGCGGGCGGGCGGGCCTGGGATCTGTACGGCGGGGTCGGGCTGTTCGCGGCCGTACTCGCGGGCCAGGTCACGGTGACCGGCTCGGTGGTGCTGGTCGAGGCCTCCCGGCCGGCGGTCACCGACGCCGAGGCCAACCTGGCGGACCTGCCGCAGGTGCGCTGCGTCGCCGGCCGGGTGGAACAGGCGCTGGCCAACGGCGCCGTTGGCGACGGGCGGCCGGACGTGGTGGTGCTCGACCCGCCGCGCAAGGGCGCCGGGCGGCTCGTGGTGGACGGCATCGCGGGGCGCAGGCCCGACCGGGTGGTCTACGTGGCGTGCGATCCGGCGGCACTCAGCAGGGACGTCGCCACGTTTGCCGGGCACGGCTACCGGCTGGCCCGGCTGCGCGCGTTCGACGCGTTCCCGATGACCCACCACGTGGAGTGTGTCGCCCTGCTGGCGCCATGAGGGTGACCCACGAACGGTCGACAGGCTTGCTACATCCGGCGGTCATAGACTGGCGCGAACCCGCGACCGAGGTGAGGTGGAGTTTGGTGTCGTTGCTGGAATCCGTGCACGGTCCGGCCGATCTCAAGCGGCTACGGCCAGATGAACTGCGACGGCTGGCCGCCGAGATCCGGTCGTTCCTGGTACAGAAGGTGTCCCGGACCGGTGGGCACCTCGGACCGAATCTCGGCGTGGTCGAGCTGACCATCGCGCTGCACCGGGTGTTCGACTCCCCGCACGACGCCATCGTCTGGGACGTGGGCCACCAGGCCTACGTGCACAAGATCGTCACCGGCCGGCACGCCGACTTCGACCAGTTGCGCCAGCGCGACGGCCTGTCCGGCTACCCGAACCGGGCCGAGTCCGAGCACGACCTGGTCGAGAACAGCCACGCGTCGACGGGTCTGTCCTACGCGGACGGCCTGGCCAAGGCGTTCCAGCTCTCCGGCGCCCGCCGGCACGTCGTGGTCGTCGTCGGCGACGGCGCGCTGACCGGCGGCATGTGCTGGGAGGCACTGAACAACATCGCCGCCGATCCGGACCGCCCGGTCGTCGTCGTGGTGAACGACAACGGCCGCTCCTATTCGCCGACCATCGGCGGCCTCGCTGACTACCTGGCCGCGCTGCGGCTGCGCCCCGGCTACGAGCGCGCGCTGGCCGGCGGCAAGGCCGCACTGCTGAACACCCCGGTGGTCGGCCGCCCGATCTACACCGCGCTGCACGCCGCCAAGCGCGGCCTGAAGGACGCGCTCGCGCCGCAGGGCATGTTCGAGGACCTGGGCCTGAAGTACATGGGCCCGGTCGACGGCCACGACCTCGCCGCGGTGGAGTCCGCGCTGGCGCGGGCCAAGGCGTTCGGCGGGCCGGTCATCGTGCACGCCGTGACCCGCAAGGGCAACGGCTACGCGCCGGCCGAGAACCACGAGGCCGACCAGATGCACCAGACCGACCCGATGGACCCGGAGACCGGCGCACCGACGTCGACGAAGAAGCGCGGCTGGACGTCGGTGTTCGCCGACGAACTCGTGCGCATCGGCGCGGACCGGCCGGACGTGGTCGCGATCACCGCCGCCATGCTCGGCTCGACCGGCCTGGACAAGTTCGCGCAGGCCTACCCGGGCCGCTGCTTCGACGTGGGCATCGCTGAGCAGCACGCGGTCACCTCGGCGGCCGGCATGGCCATGGGCGGCCTGCATCCGGTGGTCGCGATCTACGCCACGTTTCTCAACCGGGCGTTCGACCAGCTGCTGATGGACGTGGCGCTGCACCGGCAGCCGGTGACCGTCGTGCTGGACCGGGCCGGCATCACCGGACCGGACGGCCCGAGCCACCACGGCATGTGGGACATCTCGATGCTCGGCCTGATCCCCGGCATCCGGGTCGCGGCGCCGAGGGACGCGGACACGCTGCGCACCGAGCTGCGTGAGGCCGTCGCCGTCGAGGACGGCCCGACCGTGCTGCGGTTCCCCCGTGGCGCGGTGATCGAGTCGGTTGGGGCACTTGCACGGGTCGGCACGGTCGACGTGCTGCGCAGGCCGGCCGACGGCGAGTCGGCGGACCTGCTGCTGATCGCGGTCGGCGCGTTCGGCGCGATCGGCCTGGCCGCCGCGGAACGCATCGCGGACCAGGGCATCGGCGTGACCGTGGTCGATCCCAGGTGGGTCGTGCCGGTGCCGAGCGAACTGCTCGCCATGGCCGAAGAGCACCGGCTGGTCGTAACCCTCGAGGACGGTGGCCGGCACGGCGGATTCGGCTGGGCCCTCTCGGCGATGCTGCGCGACGCGGGCCTCCCGGTGCCGCTGCTGGACCTGGCCGTGCCGCAGCAGTTCATCCAGCCGGGCACCAGGGACGAGGTGCTGTCCGGCCTCGGTCTGACGGCACAGGACGTGGCGCGCCGGATCACCGAGTGGGCGGCCGATCTGCTCGGCGAGATCCGGCACACCGAGGTGACCGACGCGGCCACCGCGCCGCTGGACCCGCAGAACTAGGCACCATTGTGGACGCGTCCGACGGCTGTTGCGGGAGATGTGGCACCGTGGAGGGGTGCGCATTCTGGTGGTCGAGGACGAACAGCCGCTCGCCGAGGCGATAGCCCGCGGCCTGCGGCGCGAAGGCATGGCGGTCGACGTGGCGCTGGACGGGGATTCCGGCCACGAAAAGGTTTCGGTCACCCGGTACGACGTGGTCGTACTGGACCGTGACCTGCCCGGCATGTCCGGTGATCAGCTGTGTCAGGAGATCGTGGCGTCCGGCGCCATCAGCAGAGTGATCATGCTCACAGCCAGTGACGGCATCGCCGACCGGGTCGAGGGCCTGTCGCTGGGTGCGGACGACTACCTCGCCAAGCCGTTCGCGTTCCCCGAGCTGGTGGCCAGGGTCCGCGCCCTGGCACGGCGCTCCACGCCCGCCACCCCGCCCGTGCTGCGTGCCGGCGACATCGCGCTGGATCCGGCCAAGCACACCGTGATCCGGTCCGGCCAGCTGATCGAGCTGACCCGCAAGGAGTTCGGCGTGCTGGAGGTGCTGCTCGCTGCCGGTGGCACGGTGGTCAGCAGCGAGGAACTGCTGGAACGGGTGTGGGACGAGAACGCCGACCCGTTCACCACCACCGTCCGGGTGACGGTGATGACGCTGCGCAAGAAGCTCGGCGAGCCGGGCATCATCGACACGGTCGTCGGCTCCGGTTACCGCGTGCCGGCCGCCGGCCAGTTGGGCGTGGAGGTAGACGGAACCGTTGGCTGAGCGCACCGCGGTAGGCGGTCGGCGTGGACCAGGGCTCCGGGTTCGGCTGACGTTGCTGGCCACCGCGCTGACCGCCGGGGTCAGCGGTGTGCTGCTCTGGTTGGGCTGGCTGCTGGTCGGCAACGTCGTGAACACGATCCCCGGCCTGCCGTTCGGCAGCACGGTCACGGTCGACGGCGAGCAGGTCACCGCGCAGCAGTTGGCGATCCTGCTGCGTGACCACGCCAGGGACCGGGTGCTGCAGGCCGGTTCGGTGGCGTTCCTGCTGGTCGTCCTGGCGGCCGCGATCCTGGCGTGGGCCTTGACCGGCCGGCTGTTGCGCCCGCTACAGGAGGTCACGGCCACTGCCCGCCGCCTGTCGGCCGCGTCGCTGGGGGAGCGGATCGCGCTACGCGGCCCACGCGACGAGGTGGCCCAACTGGCCGACACGTTCGACGCGATGCTGGACCGGTTGCAGGCCACTTTCGAGGCGCAGCGCCGTTTCGTGGCCAACGCCAGCCACGAACTACGCACCCCGCTGTCGGTGATCCGCACGGAGCTGGACGTCACCCTGTCGGATCCGGATGCGGACGTGACCGAACTACGCCGGATGTCCAGCGTCGTCGGCCAGGCGGCGTTGCGAGCCGGGCAGTTGGTCGAGGCGCTGTTGTTGTTGGCCCGCACCGAAGGCACGGTCCTGGCGGTCCGCGAGCCGGTGGACCTGGCGGGCGTGGTCGCCGCCGCATGGCAGGCGGTCCAGGCGGACGCGAAGGCCCTTGGCCTGTCCGCGGTCTTCGCCACCGAGCCCGCCCACGCGGTCGGCGATCCCGCGCTGCTGGAACGCGTGGCCGGCAACCTGCTGGAGAACGCGATCCGCCACAACGTGGACGGCGGCTGGATCGACGTCCGCACCGAACCGGGCGACGAGTGGTCCGCGCTGCGAGTCAGCTCGTCGGGCCAGCAGATCCTGGACGACCGGGTGGCGGAACTGTTCGAACCGTTCCGCCGGGGTGGCATCGACCGAACGGCCCAGTCCGGCACCGGCTTGGGCCTGTCCATCGTCCGAGCGGTGGTCTCGGCCCACGGCGGCCAGCTCTACGCGGAACCGGTCGCCGGCGGCGGCCTCACCGTCACGGCCCGCCTACCCGCCGCACCATGATCATGGCCATCGCGGGCGATCCGTACTACACTGTAGTACGTTCACCCAGTGTTGATCACATGGAGTGAAGCTGCGGCTCGACACATCCGAACGCGTTCACGCCGTTACCCGAACGCTGTCGATATCGAGCCCGAGTGGGCGGCGGAGGTGATGGACGACCCGTACATGCTCTGGTTTGAGCCAGACCCGAAGAGCGACAGTGGTCTTGGCATCCGGGGCTTCCGCCGGTTTCGTCCTGACCGTGATCGTCTACCGTGAGGCTGGCCTACTGCGCGGTGTCACCGCGTACAGAACCAACGGGTCCGACCTCCGCGCTTACCGGAAGGGAGTGTCATGAACAGCGAGCTCGAACAACCATTCCGGGACGAAGCCGAGGCGAACCGGGACACACCGCTGCCCAGTGATGCCCTCGGTGCACGGCCAAACCTCAACCGGTCCACCGTCTATTCTGTGCGGTTGACGGTGGACGAGGTTGCCGCAGTGCAGGCCGTCGCAGATCAAGCGGGCCTGCCGGCGTCCACGCTCGTGCGGTCCTGGATCGTCGAGCGGTTGAATTCCGCCGATCCGAGCGCCGCCGGGGCGACCCTGCGAGCGCTCATTCACGAAGAGGTGTACGCGGCGGTTCACGAAGCGCTTGCCTCGTGAACCGCCGCGATATCAGGCCGGAACCGATGCCACGCCGGAGGCCAGGAACGGTACGCCGTTGACCCGTTCGGACACTCCGGTCCGGTCCAGGTACGGCGTGATTCCGCCGAGCCAGAACGGCCAGCCGGCACCCAGTAGCAGGCACAGGTCGATGTCCTGGGCCTGCGCGACCACGCCCTCGGCCAGCATCAACCGGATTTCGGACGCCAGCGCGGTGAGAGCCCGGTCGCGCACCTCATCCGCTGTCAACGGCTGGTTGCCCAGTTTCCACAACTCGGCGACCTCGGGGTCGACCGTCTGGTTGCCCTGCGCGTCCCACGTCCACACCGCTGTCTTGCCGGCCTCCACGAAACGGCGCATGTTCTCGCTCACGCCGAACCGGTCGCCGAACGCGGCGTGCATCGTCTCCGCCACGTGTAGGGCGACCGCCGGGCCGACCAGCTGCAACAGCACCAGCGGGCTCATCGGCAGGCCCAACGGCGCCAGCGCCCGGTCGGCCACCTCGAACGGCGTGCCCTGGTCGACCGCCGCAACTACCTCGCCCAGGAAACGAGTCAACAGCCGGTTCACCACGAACGCGGGTGCGTCCTTCACCAGCACGCTGGACTTCTTCAGCTGCTTGCCGACCGCGAACGCCGTGGCCAGGGTCGCGTCGTCCGTACGTTCGCCGCGCACGATCTCCAGCAGCGGCAGGACGGCCACCGGGTTGAAGAAGTGGAACCCCACGACCCGCGACGGGTGCCGCAGCTTCGCCGCCATGTCCGTGACCGACAGCGACGACGTGTTCGTGGCCAGGACGCACTCGGCCGACACGTAGTCCTCGACCTCGGCGAACACCTGCTGCTTGACCGACAGTTCCTCGAACACCGCCTCGATCACGAAGTCGGCGTCGGAGAACGCAGCCTTGTCCAGCGAACCGGACACCAGCGCCGTCAACCGGTTCGCCTCGTCCGGGGAGATCCGGTGCTTCGACGCCAGCTTGCGGATCTCGTCGTGCACGTAGCCGACGCCCTTGTCCACCCGCGCCTGGTCGATGTCGGTGAGTACGACCGGCACCTTCAGCCGCCGCACGAACAACAGCGCCAACTGGCTGGCCATCAGACCCGCGCCGACCACGCCGACCTTCGTCACCGGCCGCGCCAACGCGCGGTCCGGCGCGCCGGCCGGCCTGCGGGCCCGCTTGTTGACCAGGTCGAACGAGTACAGCCCGGCGCGCAGCTCGTCGGTCATCAGCACGTCCGCCAACGCTTCGGACTCCGCGTCGTAGCCTGCGGTCGGGTCGTTGTTCCTGGCCAGTGCCAACAACTCCAGTGCCTTCGTCACGCCAGGCGACGCGCCGTGGGTCTTGCCGTCGGCAAACGCCTTGCCACGCGCCAACGCCGCGTCCCACGCATCGCCACGGTCGATCGCCGGACGGTCCACTGTGGTCTCACCGCGGACCACGGATGCCAGCCACCGCAACGACTGCTCCAGGTAGTCCGCCGACTCCAGCACGACGTCGGCGATGCCAAGCGCACCGGCCTCGGCCGGCTTGAGCATCCTGTTCTGGTTCAACGCGTTCTCGATGATCACCTTCACCGCGCCGTCCGCACCGATCAGGTTCGGCAGCAACTGCGTACCACCCCAACCGGGGAACAGGCCCAGGAAGCACTCGGGGAACGCGATCGCGGCCGCGTTGCTGATCAGCGTCCGGTAGTGGCACGACAGCGCCAGTTCGAGCCCACCGCCCATCACGGCGCCGTTGATGAACGCGAACGTCGGCACGTCGGAATCGGCGAACCGGCGGAACACGTCGTGGCCGGTCCGCGCGATCGCCAGCGCCAGGTCGCGCGACGCGATCTGCTCCACACCGGACAGGTCCGCGCCGACCGCGAAGATGAACGGCTTGCCCGTCACCGCGATCGCCGCCGGGTCCGCCGCGAACGCCTCGTCCAGCGCCGCGTTCAGGCTGACCAGCGCCTGCGGCCCGAACGTGGACGGCCGGGTGTGGTCCAGGCCGTTGTCCAACGTGATCAGCGCGACCGGCCCGTCCAGCCCGGGCACCCGGACCAGCCGGCTGACCGCGTGCGTTACCACCTCGTCCGGAAAGGCGGCTTTGGCTTCGTCAGGAGAGATGGTCACTTCGCGCCTTCCCAGTTGGTGTTCTCCCAGATCACGGTGCCGCCCATGCCGATGCCGATGCACATCGTGGTGATGCCGTAGCGGACGTCCGGCCGCTCGGCGAACTGCCGCGCCAACTGCGTCATCAACCGCACCCCGGACGACGCCAGCGGATGGCCGCACGCGATCGCGCCGCCCCACTGGTTCACCCTGGGATCGTCGGCGGCGATGCCGAAGTGGTCCAGGAACGCCAGCACCTGCACGGCGAACGCCTCGTTGATCTCGAACAGGCCGATGTCCTCGATCGTCAGCCCGGCACGGGCCAGTGCCTTCTCGGTGGCCGGCACCGGTCCGACGCCCATCACCTCCGGCTCGACGCCGACGAACGAGAAGCCGACCAGCCGCATCGCGGCCGGCAGGCCCAGTTCACGGGCGGTGTCCTCGTCGGCGAGGATGCAGCCGGTCGCGCCGTCGTTCAGGCCGGCCGAGTTGCCCGCGGTGACCCGGCCGTGCGGCCGGAACGGGGTCTTCAACGCAGCCAGCGCCTCGATCGTGGTGCCGGGGCGGGGTGGCTCGTCCTCGGTGGCCAGACCCCAGCCCAGTTCCGCGGACCGGGTGCCGACCGGGACGAGTTCCGAGCCGATCTTGCCGGTCTTCACGGCGTTGGCGTAACGCTCCTGGCTGGCCGCCGCGTAGGCGTCGCAGCGCGCCTTGGTGATCGCCGGGTAGCGGTCGTGCACGTTCTCCGCGGTCTGGCCCATGACCAGCGCGGACGGGTCGACCAGCTGGTCGGCGATGATGCGCGGGTTCGGGTCGACGCCCTCGCCCATCGGGTGCCGGCCCATGTGCTCGACGCCGCCGGCGATGACCACGTCGTAGGCGCCGAACGCGATGCCGGCCGCCGTCGTGGTCACGGCGGTCATCGCGCCTGCGCACATCCGGTCGATGGCGAAGCCGGGCACCGACTTGGGCAGCCCGGCCAGCAGGCTCGCGGTGCGGCCGATGGTCAGGCCCTGGTCACCGATCTGAGTCGTGGCCGCGATCGCGACCTCGTCCACCCGTGCCGGCGGCAGCTCCGGATGGCGCCGCAACAGCTCGCGAATGACGTTGACGATCAGATCGTCGGCCCTGGTCTCGGCGTAGATGCCTTTCTTGCCTGCTTTGCCGAACGGCGTGCGCAGGCCATCGACGAACACAACAGTGCGCAGGGCGTGCGATACGGCTGCGGCTGTGTTCATGGGCGGTCCCTCCCTGGCGTGGATGGGTGACTGGCTCATGATGGACGGCCACGTGCCTACCGGCCGGTAACAGCCACTCTAGTCCTGGTTACCCACGAGTAACCACCAGGGTCTCGGTCACACCTCGCGTGCGACCGCCGTGGCCCGCAGCGCGTCGGTCAGCGCGGCGACCGTCAGACCGATCTGCCACTCCCGCGCGCCACCGGCCCGCAGCACGTCCACCACGGTCGCGGAGTCCACCGTGGCCGGCGGCTCCCAGCAGGTCCGGCGGACCAGGTCCGGTTGCAGCAGGTTCTCCACCGGCAGGGTGTGCGCGTCGGCGATCGACGTGAGCGCCGCCCGTGCCGCGGCCAGCCGGGCGGCGGCGTCGGGATCCTTGTCCGCCCACCGGCTCGGCGGCGGCGGGCCGTCGTGCGGGGGAGTGGGATCGGGCAGTTCCGACTTGGGCAGCGCACGGGCCGACCGCAGCGCCTCGGTCCACGTGCCGGCCAGCCTGCGCTGGGCCCGGCCGCGGAACACGGCTAGTTTCACCAGCTCGACCTCGTCGACCGGATCGATCAGCGCCGCCTCGATCACCGCCCGGTCGGGCAGCACCCGGCCGGGGGAGAGGTCCCGTTCCCGCGCGATAGCGTCCCTGGCCTGCCACAACGCCCGCACGCCCGCCAGTTGGCGGGGTGTGCGCAGCCGGTGGATGCCCGACGTGCGGCGCCACGGCTCCGGTCGCGGCCGGGCCGGCGGCGCGGTGCGCACCGCTTCGAACTCCTCCAGCGCCCAGGTCAGCTTGCCCTGGTCGGCCAGTTCGCGTTCCAGGGTGTTCCGCAGCGGGACCAGCAGTTCGACGTCCAGCGCGGCGTAGTTCAGCCAGTCCGCCGGCAGCGGCCGCTGCGACCAGTCGGCGGCGCCGTGGCCCTTCTCCAGCTGGAAGCCCAGCAGTCGTTCCACCAGCGTGCCCAGCGCGACCCGGTCGTACCCGGCCAGCCGGCCGGCCAACTCGGTGTCGAACAGTGCCGTCGGTCTCAGATTGAGCTCGGCAAGGCAGGGCAGGTCCTGGGATGCGGCGTGCAACACCCACTCGGTGTCGGCCAATGCCGTCGCCAGCGGTGACAGGTCGCCGCCGAACGGGATCGGGTCGACCAGCACGGTGCCCGCGCCGTCCCTGCGCAGTTGGATCAGGTAGGCACGCTGTGAGTACCGGTAGCCGGACGCACGCTCCGTGTCCATCGCGACCGGACCGGAACCCGCGGCCAGCGCGTCAGCGGCGGCCCGCAACTGGGCCTGCTCGATGATCACGGGTGGTACCCCGTCCGCTGGCCGGGTCAGTGGTACCGACTCTGGCTGCGCGTCTGTCGACACCGGCTGCTCTGCCGGGGCCACGGTTTCGTCGACGGGATCTTCCTCCACGTGGTGACCCTACGTGCCAGGCGCGCGCCGTGTGCGCGACTTGCCACGACTGGTGCCACTGGCAACCGGGTGATCGCGGCCATTCGGCCCAACGCGTTCTGTCACGGCCCGTGCATCAGCGCTCGATGTGACCGACTGCCCGTGTCCCCGTGCGGTGACCGCACGGGGACACGGGAGCGATCAGTCGGTGTCCTGCCACCGCGCCCGTGGTGAACAGAACGCACCGTCCGCCGATCCTTGCCGTGAACGAGACGAGCTAGCGAATAACGCCGGCCCGCATCGCCAGAGCGACCATCTGCGCCCGGTCGCCGGTGCCGAGCTTCCGTCCGATACGGGACAGATGGCTCTTCACCGTGAGCGCAGACAGGTTGAGCGCCTCGCCGATTTCCTTGTTGCTCTGGCCATCGGCGACGAGTTGGAGCACCTCGACCTCGCGCGCGGACAGTTCCCGCGGCGTGTTGTCGGTGCCCGGCACCCTGGTGCCCGTAGCCAGTACGGGCGCCACGCTCGGATCGGCGTACACCCCGCCGTCGAGTACCCGGCGCACTCCGTCGGTGACCACCATCGGCGATGCGGACTTCAGCAGGTAGGCCTGTGCGCCCGCCTGGAAGGCCGATCGGACCGCGTAGGGGTCGTCGGAGGACGCGAGTACCACGATCCGTGGCCAGCCATGGGCACGGAACTCCGTGACCAGGTCTATACCACTTCCGTCGGGTAACCCGAGATCGAGAATCGCGAGGTCACACGGGCCGGTCGCGAGGGCTCTCGCCCTTGCTTCCGCCACCGAAGCGGCCTCATGTACCGTGCCCGCGCCCATCTGGGTGAGCCGGGCGGCTATCGCCTCCCTCAGTAGCGGGTGGTCGTCAACCACCAGCACCGAGAACAGTTCCTCCCGCGGGTGCGGGACCATGTTCGCCGGCAGTACGCCAGCTGGCGTGGTTCGAACGGCCTGACCTAAGCCGACGGCAGCCACGTCACTACCTCCCTGGAGTCGGTCGTGCCCCCCGACCGGCACCGGGCCCCTCGTCCGATCAGCCGCGCCACTGATCGACCGAAAGTGGTGTCGACGTTGGCAGCGTAGCCGCCCAAGAGGGTCAGCGGGACGATCAATTGGGTATCTGTCCCGATCGAGTAGTCACCCTTTGCCAGATTTGTCGCACGATCGGGGGACAAACGGGGGAACGGCTAACACGAAGAAGCCTCACAACGACATCCCCCTATGGGGGTTGCGCACCTTGGTCGACACCTCGCATTCGGAGGTATCCGGAGCCCCCCGATCGGCCCCGCCAGAGATGGCCGAATCGTGTCGAATGCGCCGATCCCCGACGTCCAAACGGATTAATCCGTTGCACCGACCGCTGCACTTGCGGCTGCACTTGCCGCGGTCCGGACCCGCCGTGTCGCTGAGCTGGCGTATCAGTAGGTGGTGGTGTCGTAGCGCCGCTGTGCCCGGGCTCAGATGCCGTTTCGCTGGCCGAACAAGGTCACACCGACCGGCGGCAGACCGACTGTACTCGCCATGAGCTCACAGAAGGCCTCGCCGTGGGCGGCCAGTTCGGCGTCCAGCGCGGTCCAGGAGGCGCGCAGTTCGAGATCGTCGGTCCGCGCCGGTCCCGCGATGTCGCCGAACCGGGCGGACGAGGTCTGGGTGACCGTGCCGCCCAGCGACGTGTGCGTCGCGCCACACATGTCCAGCGCGTCGGTGAGCCAGGACCAGCCGACCTCCGGCAGGAGCGGATCGGTGGCCAACTCCACGTCCACCTCGGCGCGCACATAGACCACCAGCCGCAGCACGCCGGCCCAGGCCTGCTCGCCGTCCGGATCGTGCAGCAGCACCAGCCTGCCGCTGGCCAGCTCCCCGGCCGGCCCGCTCACCTCGGCCGACACCGCATGGGCCCACGGAGCGAGGCGCTGTGGCGCACGGACGGCGCCCAGCTCGATCTCCGGCCGCGGCCGTATCGACGACAGCGACGCCACCGCCCGCCGGAACAACTCCGGCTCCTCCGGGGTAACCGTCACCGGCCCTCCTCGCCCGATCACGACCACCTCACGGTTGCCGTGACTGGTCACATGAGGTGACTTTAGAGCCACCCGGACGTGGGGCGGGCTCGCCACGCCGGGACGTGCCGTGGCCTGTCACGGCACCCCACGGGCACCATGGAACGATGGACGTGAGATGACCAAGAGCGCACCCGTCTCGGCCCGCCGGGACCTTGCCAACGCCCCCCTGCTGGTTGCCGCGCGGGGTGGGCGACCAGCTCGTCAGCCGGTCTGGTTCATGCGTCAGGCCGGCCGCTCCCTGCCGGAGTACCGCAGCGTCCGCGAGGGCGTACCGATGCTCGAGTCCTGCCTGACACCCGATCTGGCCTGCGAGATCACGCTGCAGCCGGTCCATCGCCACGGCGTGGACGCCGCGATCCTGTACAGCGACATCGTTGTGCCGCTGTACGTGGCCGGGGTGGACGTGGACATCGTGCCGGGCACCGGCCCGGTATTGGGCAAGCCGATCCGCACGGCCGCCGACGTGGCCGCCATGCCGGTGCTCGACCCGTCCCAGGTCGATCCGGTGGCCGACACAATCAGTATGTTGATCACCGAGTTGGGTGACACCCCGTTGATCGGCTTCGCCGGCGCCCCGTTCACCCTCGCCTCCTACTTGATCGAGGGCGGACCCAGCCGCCAGTACCTCCGCACCAAGGCGATGATGCACGGTGATCCGGACACCTGGCACGCCTTGCTCGACCGCCTCGCCGACCTCACGTTGACGTTCCTGCGCGCGCAGATCACGGCGGGCGTGGACGCCGTGCAGCTGTTCGACTCGTGGGCCGGCGCGCTGTCCGAGCGGGATTACCGCAGGTTCGTGCTGCCGCACTCGGCGAAGGTGCTCGGCGGCCTCGCGGACGCCGGCGTGCCCCGCATCCACTTCGGCGTCGGCACCGGCGAGTTGCTCGGCGCGATGCGGGCGGCCGGCGCGGACGTGGTCGGCGTCGACTGGCGGGTGCCGCTGGACGTGGCCGTGGACCGCCTGACATGTGCCGTGCCGGACGGGCCGACGCCGGTCGTGCAGGGCAACCTGGACCCGGCGCTGCTGCTTGCCGACTGGTCGGTCATCGAGTCCGAGGTGCGCCGCGTCCTGGACGACGGTCGCGCGGCCGGCGGCCACGTGTTCAACCTCGGTCACGGCGTCCTGCCCGAGACCGACCCCACGGTGCTCACCAGGGTGACCGAACTGGTGCACAGCCTGACCGGGGAGTGAGCCGATGCGTGTCGCGGTGGTGGGCGGCGGCATCAGCGGACTGGCCGCCGCATACCGCCTGCGCCGCGAGTTGGGCCCGGACGCCGAGATCACGGTGCTCGAACTGTCCGACCGGATCGGCGGCAAACTCCGCACGGTCGACCTGGCCGGCCACCGCTATGACGTAGGCGCCGAGGCCTTCCTGGCTCGCCGCCCCGAGCTCACCGCCCTGATCGGCGAACTGGACCGCACCACCGAACTGGTCCACCCGACCCCGGCGAGCGCCGGCATCCGGGCCGGCGGCCGGACCAGGCCCCTCCCACCCGGCACGATCCTCGGCGTCCCGGTCAGCCCGGCCGCCGTGGCGGACGTGCTGTCCGCGGACGGCCTGCGGCAGGTCGCGGCCGAGGCGGACCTGCCGCCGCTGCGCCTGGACGGCGCGGACGTCGCCGTCGGCGACCTGCTGACGGCCCGGCTGGGCGCCGAGGTGTCCGACCGCCTGGTCGACCCGCTGCTCGGCGGCGTCTACGCCGGCCGCGCCGGCAACCTGGGTCTACGTGCCACCATGCCGACGCTGGCCGCGGAGCTGGACGCCGGTGCCGGCTCGGTGCTGGCCGCGGCTGCCGGTCTCCTGCCGCCGCCCAACCCGAACGGCACCCGCGCCCCCGTGTTCGGCACCATGACCGGCGGCCTCGGCACGCTGGCCGACCGACTCGCCGAGGCGTCCGGCGCGGTGATCCGACGCGGCCTGCCGGTCCGTGTCCTGCACCGCACACCCGACGGTTGGCGCCTGGAACTCGGCCCGGTGCCCAACCCCGAGTTCGTGGACGCCGACGCGGTTCTCCTGGCCGTCCCCGCACCGGCGGCCCGCCGCCTGCTCGCCGACATCGCGCCGGCCGCGTCCGCGGCCTACGGCAAGATCGAACTGGCGTCGATGGCCGTGGTCGCGCTGGCACTGCCGGCCGACGCGCCGCTACCCGACTCGTCCGGCGTACTGCTGGCCTCCGGTGAGCGGCACGCCGACGGAACCCCGTTCACCGCCAAGGGATTCACGTTCTCCAGTCGCAAGTGGACGCACCTGGCCGGCCCGGACCACCTGCTGGTGCGCGGCTCGGTCGGCCGATTCGGCGAAGCCGATGTACTGCAACGCGATGACGCGGACCTGGTCGCCGCCGTCCGCGCGGACCTCGCCGAACTGACCGGCGTCACCGCGACACCGCTGGACAGCGTGGTCACCCGGTGGGGCGGCGGGCTGCCGCAGTACGGCGTCGGACATCTGGACCTGGTCGACACGATCGAGCGTGCCGTGGCGGAAGTGCCGGGCCTGGCCGTGGCCGGCGCGGCGCTACACGGTGTCGGACTGCCCGCGTGCGTGGCCAGCGCGGACAAAGCGGCGCGGCGGATCAGTCGGCAATTCCGCCCAGTGCCGTGACCTTGGTGATCCGGCCGCGGACCAGCAGCTCACCCGGCACGGCGTTGCGCTTGCCGAACGCCTCGGCCAGGTCGGCGCCCATGTAGCGGCCGCCCAACTTCGTCGACCAGACCAGCATCTCGTCCAGGTCCTCGGAGATCGTGACCTCGCCGTTGATCGTCACGTACGCGAACGGCGGATTCTCCTCGTCAACGCACATGCTGAACCGCGGATCGCGCCGCAGGACTCGGCCCTTGACGGTGTCACTGGCTGTGGTGAAGACCACATAGTCGTGCTCGCCATCGGAGTCCAGGACGAACCAGACCGGCACCACGTGCGGCGCACCGTTTGCCCGGACTACCGCCATTTTGCCGGTCCGCGTACCGGTGGACGCGAACGCCCACCACTGCTCCCGTGACATCGTGTGCATGGTCACCTCCGATATCCAGCATGAACCCGCAGGGCGATCACGGCCGTCCGGTGGAATCATGGACCCATGGCCCGTCTGAACTACAACGAGCTCAACAGCGCGATCCGCTACACCATGTGGTCGGTCTTCAAGGTCAAGGCAGGTCGCCTACCCGACGACCGCGGCCCGGCCGCGGCCGAGGCGCAGGGCTACCTGGACGGCCTCGCCGCCAAGGACGTGGTGGTACGGGGCGTGTACGACGTGGCCGGACTGCGCGCCGACGCTGATTTCATGATCTGGTGGCATGCTGAGGAAATCGAGCAGCTACAAGCCGCGTTCAACGGTTTTCGGCAGACCGCGCTGGGTCGGATCGCCGAGCCCGTCTGGAGTCAGGCGGCGTTGCATCGTCCTGCTGAGTTCAACCGGAGCCACGTTCCGGCGTTTCTCGCCGACGAGGAACCCCGGCGGTTCGTCTGTGTCTACCCGTTTGTGCGGTCTTATGAGTGGTACTTGCTGCCCGAGGAAGAGCGTCGCGCGCTGTTGGCCGAGCATGGCCGCTTGGCCCGCGACTATCCGGACGTGCGTGCCAACACGGTGTCGTCGTTCGCACTTGGTGACTACGAGTGGATGCTCGCCTTCGAAGCCGACGAACTGCATCGGATCGTGGATTTGATGCGGCATCTTCGGTCCAGTGAGACTCGTCGGCATGTGCGCCTGGAGGTCCCCTTCTATACCGGCACCCGCCTGCCGGCCGCTGAGCTGGTCAAGAACCTGCCGTAATCAATGTTGGCCGCCTAACGCGGCGGGTCGACGATCTGGATCGAGTTCCGGATGCTGGTGCAGCCCTTGTCGATCTGCGACTGCTGCTGCGCCCACTGACAGTCGACCTCAACCTCGGTGTAGCCGCGGAAGGCGAAATAGAGCGTCGACGTGAACTGACCGTCGGTCTTGCTGACCGTCAACCGTACCGCCCGTGCGCCGTTCACCGACGTGATCGTGGACTGGCCGACGACCTTGATCCCGGCTGCCGCGCTGTTGGACAGCGCGCCGTTGATCAGGTCAGATAGCGCGGACGAGCTGAGCGAGTCGCTGTTCAACCGAAGCGGGTAGACCGCCACGATGATCGTGTCGTACGGCGCGACGGCCACCGCGCTGACATAACTGCTCGGACTTGCACTCTGGTACTGCAACGACAGTTGGCCCGTGGTGTCGGTGAAACCGGTAGGCAGCAGGTAGCAGTACGGCGCGCCCTTCGGCTGGATCACGTGGCCACCCGTACATGCGGCGGTGGTGGCGACCCCACCTGGCGCCGGCACCGCCGACCCGGAGATCGACACAGCGCAACCGGCCAGCACAAGACAACAGGCCAGCAGCACCGCCAACCCCGACCGTCGCACCCCGTCACTGTACTTTTCGGGAATGGGCAAGGCGAACGAGGTGTTCCGCGACCTCTACCAGCAGGTCGCCGGGCGCGAACCGGACGACGGCGTCATCCTCGGCGACCCACCCGCCCTGCCCGGTGGCTTCCTGATCGGCCCGGCCGCGGCCGCCTGCGTCGCGACGACCAACCTGGCGGCCGCGGACCTGTTGCGCGCCAAGGGATCCGAGCCCGGTCCGGTCACCGTTGACGCTCGGGCCGCCGCGCTCGCGTTCGGGACCGAACGCTGGTTGCGGGTCGACGGCGAACCACCCGGCGAGGTCTGGGCCGAACTGTCCGGCGACTACCCGGCCGCCGACGGCTGGGTCCGCCTGCACTGCAACTACCCGCTACACGCGCGGGCCGCGTGCCGGGCACTGAGCGTGCCGGCGGACCGGGACGCGGTCGCCGAGGCCATTTCGCTGCGCCCGGCACTCGAGATCGAGGAAGGCGTGTTGGCCGCTGGGGGAGTGGCGATCGCGCTGCGTACCGCCGCCGACTGGCGCGCGCATCCGGCCGGCCGGGCGGTTCGCGCTACGCCCCTGGTCGCCGTCGATCGGCTTGGTGACGCGCCACCGCGGCCGGTGTCCGGTGTTCGGGTGCTGGATCTGACGCACGTCATCGCGGGCCCGGTGTGCGGCCGGGCGCTGGCCGCCCATGGCGCGGACGTGTTGCACGTGGGCGCGGCGCACCTGCCCACGGTCGGCACATTGGTGATCGACACCGGCTTCGGCAAGCGCACCACCCACCTTGACCTGCGGACACCCGCCGGCCGGGACGTCCTGCGCGGCTTGGTCGCGGATGCCGACGTGCTCGTGCAGTCCTTTCGCCCCGGCACGCTGGCCCGTCGTGGGTTCGGGTTCGCCGAGTTGGCGGCGTTGCGGCCGGGCATCGTCGTGGTGAACCTGTCGGCCTACGGCCACGTCGGGCCGTGGCGTTCCCGGCGTGGCTTCGACAGCGTGGTGCAACTGGCCACCGGCATCGCGGCCGACGGCGCGACCGCCACCGACCGACCGGTCGCCCTACCGCTCCAGGCGCTGGACCACGGCACGGGCTGGCTTGCGGCGGCCGCCGTGCTCACCGCGCTGCGCCGTCAGGCCATCGAGGGTGGATCGTGGCGGGTTCGGTTGTCGCTGGCCAGGACCGCTGCCTGGCTGGACGATCTCGGTCGGCAGCAACCAGGCGAGCCGCTGGCGCCGGAGCCGGCCGACCTGGCCGAGACGGACAGCCCGTTCGGGCGGGTGCGCTACCTGCCGGTCCCGGGCGGGGCGCCGCTGCACGCCCCGCACCTGCCCGGCTCGGATCCGGCGGCCTGGTGGTAGTCCTATGAGTCTTCGGCGGGCACCAGGGTCAGCGAGATCGAGTTGATGCAGAAGCGCTGGTCGGTGGGTGTGCCGTAGCCCTCGCCCTCGAACACGTGCCCCAGGTGGCTGTGGCAGTTCGCGCACAGCACTTCGGTGCGCACGGTGCCGAAATCGCGGTCCTCGCGCAGCACCACGCTGTCGCCGGCCAGCGGCGACCAGAACGACGGCCAGCCGCAGTGCGAGTCGAACTTGGTGTCGCTGCGGAACAGTTCCGCGCCACACGCCCGGCACTGGTAGACGCCGACCGTCTTCGTGTCGGTGTACTCACCGGTGAACGGCCGCTCGGTGGCGGCTTCGCGGAGCACCGCGTACTCCTGCTTGGACAGCTCGTCGCGCCATTCCCGTTCCGACTTGACCACTTTCGGCGTGGCGCCGACTACCGGTTTCATACCTCCACGGTAACCGTTAACCGAAGGTGCTGAAGACTTCCACGATGGTCTGCCACGCGGCCCAGACGACACCCAGCAGGAGCAGGCCGACCAGGATCACGGCCATCAGTCGCCGGTGCCCGTTCGCCCGGTTCGCGGAGTTCGCGAACTCGCCGACACCCCGCAGGTAGCCCTCGACGGTGAAGGAGTTGGTCGGCGTGTGCATCCGCCGGAGATGCTCGGCGAACGCGCGCGTCTCCGGGTCGTCTGGGTCCAGCCCGATCAGCTCGTCGCTGATCGGATCGGAGTCGTCGTCGTCATCATGACGAGCCGTCACACCTACACGGTAGCCGTCGGTCACGTCCGATACGACCCGCTGTGGGTCACTGGGCTGTCGCCAAGGTCACTGGGCTTTGGCCAGTTCGCCGTCGGGCCGGATCGCGCCGACCGGTTCGCCGTGGCCCAGTACCGGGGCCTCGGCCAGTTCGGTCAGGCCGTTGGCGGTGACCCCGAGCCGACGCAACGCGGCCACCATCACCAGGGACCTGGCCCGGCCGGACCCGTCCGCGATCTTCAGCGCGACCGCCCGGCCGTCCGGTAGGCCGATCGCGTGCACGCCTTCGGCGCCGTCCTTGGCCACCGCGCCCGGCAGTGCCCGCATCAGCCGGGCCACCTCGCTGCCGGTGCCGCCGACCCACTCCGGATAGGTACGCATGGCCGTGCCGACGGTGTGTTCGACGCTGTCGTCGGGCGCGGTCGCCAGGTGCCGGAACGCCCTGGCCAGGCCGGTCAGGCTGATGCCGAACAGTGGCGCGCCGCACCCGTCCACACCGGTCGTGCCGACCGGCTCGCCGGACAACTCGGCCATGGTGTCCCTGAGGGTTAACTGCAACGGGTGACGTGGGTCGCGGTAGGTCGCGGTCGGCCAGCCGTTGCGGGCGCACGTGGCCAGCATCGCGGCGTGCTTGCCGGAGCAGTTCATGTAGAGCGGCAGCGGATGCGCGCCCTCGGCCAGTCGGGCCAGCCGGCTCGGTTCGTCCATCGGCAGGGCAGGGGTGCACTGCAGGTCGTCCGGGGTCAGCCCGGCGCCGGCCAGGATGCGGCGCACGCCGTCGATGTGGAAGTCCTCGCCGGGGTGGCTCGCGCAGGACAGGGCCAGCAGTTCACCGTCCAGCCCGAGCCCGGCACGCATCATTCCGGTGCCCTGCACGGGTTTGGCTGAGGACCGCGGGTACATGAGGACGTCGGGCTGGCCGATCGTGAAGGCGACTTCACCGTCGGCGTCGAGCGCGACCACCGAGCCGTGGTGTACCGATTCGGCCACCTCGTTGCGCCACACCGTGGCAACGACCTCGTGCACGCCGCGCTCCTCATAATCGATATTCGTGCGGTATCGGGCACCCTTGACAGTAGTGTGCGAACTGCGCTGGACTGGTCACTGTGCGTTGACCTGCGAACTGCCAACTGTTGACAGTTTCAGGTACGCGGTGGGCGTTTGTCGAGGGTTGTCGAACGGAGATGCCAGATGACAAGTCCGGCCCCGCAACGCCAGAGCCTCGCAGGCCAGACCGTGGACGTGCTGCGTGAGCTGGTGCTCACCGGCGAGATCCCGACCGGCCAGCGGGTGAACGAGGTCGAGCTGGCCCACCGGATGCATATCAGCCGTGGCCCGCTGCGGGAGGCCATCCGCCACCAGGCGGACGCGGCGGAGCTGTACGCCCTGTTCGAGCTGCGGGCGGCCCTGGAGTGTGCGGCCGCCCGGTTGGCGGCGTTGCGCAGGTCGGACCAGGATCTGACCACGTTGCGCGAGGTCGGCGCGGAGTCCCGGCACGGTTTCGAGGCCGGCCAGCGGTTCCCGTATCGATTGGATCTCGCGTTTCACCGTTGCCTGCTGGACGCGGCGGCCAGCCCGCGCATCGCCGACCAGGTACGGCTGGTGCAGCAGCAGGTGATCCTGTTGCGCAGCCGCCACGAGGTCGGCACGGCCCACACCCACGCCTCGATGGACGACCACGACCAGCTGATCGCCGCGATCGAGGATCGAGACGCCGACCGAGCGTCGAAGGTGATGGCACAACACCTGGACCGGGTACGAGACCAGATGGTCGCGGCACTGGCCGACGACCCACTGGGCAACGGCCATGCCAACTGACCCGTCGACCGAACCGTGGGAATGGCCGGAGGCCACCTGGCGCACGCACGTGGACCGGGTCAGGGCCGGCAGATCGCTGGCACCCGCCCACTGGCCGGGCGGCGCCCGGGTCGCGGTGGCCCTGTCGTTCGACTCCGATCACGAGACGATCTCGTTGCGCGCCAACGAAACCAGCCCCGGCAAACTGTCACAGGGCGAATACGGCGCCAGAGTCGGCGTACCACGAGTACTGAACCTGCTGTCTCGCCACAACATTCCAGCGACGTTCTACGTACCGGCAGTATGCGCCCTACTCAGGCCGGCGGAAATCAAGTCCTATGTAGACGCGGGCCACGAGGTGGGCATGCACGGCTGGATCCACGAACGAAACGTGCTGCTGGACCCACCCACCGAACAAGACCTGGCACAACGGGCATTCGACACACTCACCCGAATAGCCGGCGTGGCACCGGTCGGAATCCGAACCCCGTCCTGGGATTTCAGCCACCACACCCTGACGATCTCCCGAGAACTGGGCCTGACCTACGACTCGTCCCTGATGGCCGACGACGAACCGTACGAAATCCTGGCCGACGGCGAACCCACCGGCATGGTGGAAATCCCGGTCGAATGGATCCGCGACGACGCCCCGTACTTCACCATGGACCGCTTCACGAATTCCCGGCCCTACACGGCTCCCCGCGATGTCCTCACCATCTGGCGCGACGAATTCAACGCCGCCTACCAGGCCGGCGGCCTGTTCCAACTAACCATGCACCCCCACGTGATCGGCCACCGCTCCCGATTCGCGGTCCTGTCCGAACTCGTCGACCACATCACCGGCCACCCAGACGTGTGGTTCGCAACCCACGCCGACATCGCCCGCTACGCACTGGCCAACAGCTGACTGTGGCCGCTGCTGTTCGAGAAACCCTTGCCCGCGTCCGATCTGCTCCCCGCGTCGAGGCAATCATCACTTGTCAAAGCAGGTTTGCACTGTCAGTGCCTTAGGCTCGCCGCCGTGTTGGACGGCACGAGACTGATGTCGTAGACGGTAACCCAGTCTCCGTCGGACAGGCCTGGGTAGATCTCGGTGAGTGCGTTGCGCATGTCGTCGAAGCTCTCGAAGCCGTCGCGTGAAGCGTCTGCCTCCGTCAGTTCGCCGAACCTGTGGTAACGAAGCGCGGCAATACTGACGTGTTCAGTGGGTCGGGTTCGGTCACCAGGACTAAAGTCCGCAGTCTCGTAGAGCGGCAGTTCGGACGCGAACGGTACTTCGACCGCACCCTTGCGGAATCGAATCGTCGTGACCTTCCGGCCCTTGCGCAACCACTCAAGATACTTGCCATACAGTGGCAGTTCGGTCCGGACGAAGACAACGGAGTCCGTGAGGGCCTGGAGTCGCCTGATTGTCGTACGCGGCCTCGACGCGGGAACGCTCGTCGGCGTCTCGGCGCGACTCGTGTACACCTCAATCGTGAGGCCCTTGATCGCCGATGATACCGGCAGGTCGGGCGACAGGCTTTTCAAAATGACGAAGCGTCCGAGCCCCAGTACATTGACCGGCATCTCCTTGAACGCACGCACCGCCTGATCCGCGCTTTCCACGATCGGTTTGCCGCCCAGATTGAAACTGGTGTTCAGCAGCACCGGAATACTGGTCCGCTTGGCGAACTGGGTGAGTATCTTCCACAGCGGTGCGTTCACATCAGCCGTTACCGTCTGCACCCGTGCCGTGCCATCGGCGTTGACAATCGCCGGGATTTCGTTCAGCGCCCGCGATGTCGCCTTGACCGCGAACGACATGAAGGGACTGGCCACCGTGGATTCGAACCAATCCTGCATGTCGTCGGCCAGGACTGCCGGCGCGAACGGCATGAACCACTCGCGCCCCTTCAGTGTATTGAGCCGGGACACTGTATCCGCCCGGCGCGGATCGGCGAGCAGGCTACGCGCGCCCAGCGCCCGTGGCCCGAACTCCGAACGGTCCTGATACAGGCATACGACGTCGCCGCCCGCCAGCATCCGTGCCAAGAGGTCAGAATGGTCACTTGTCTCAAACACTATGTAGTTCTTGACATTGCAGTCAGCCAGTGCGGTCGCTACCGCCTTCGAGTTAACTCGATTGGGTGGCCCGAGGAACGTATCTGCACTGTTTGTGATGCTGGGCATGGAACTGACGATGTCCTTCCGTTTCGCAAGCAGTGCATACACATTACCGAGGCATTGCCCGTCATCGCCAGGCGCGCTGGGTACATACATACCATGCGGGAAGAGCTCGAAGAGACGGCCGTTCGCGACTACGTTCAGAGCAAGTCCGCCAGCCATGCACAGTTGGTCGACGGCGAGCTTCCTCTTCAGGTCTGCGATCCGACGTGTCAGTGCTCTCTCTGTCTGATCTTGAACGAACGCCGCAACATCTTTGTGGACCTGGAGGATCGCGTCACCCGGGCGACGAGGTTCACCGAAGTCCACGTCGAGGGTATAGGCAAGCTCGGCCACCATCCCGACCGGGTCCGGCGGGCAGTTCTTCACATGGCCGGTCAGCCTGTTGTTGTGGATGTTGAACAGGTCACCCTTGATTGCGCCGCGCCGCCCATGGCCAGCCAGGGCCATTGTCCTGGAGCTGTGGGTTGACGAATGCCAGCCCAGATAATACGTGAACGCACGGTACATTTCCCCCAGGCCGACCTCATAGGGTGCCGTGAAGTCCCGATCAACGAGTTCGAGTCCGTGCTTGCGGGTGGCCATATAGTACGTGTGCTGTTCCCGCGGGAAGGTCCACCACTTGTCGGCCTCCGTGGTGCACGCATCCTCGGCCAGGACGTTGCCGCCGCCATCGATGACGACGACAAGGGCGCGGTCGAAGCCCGACGGATAGAAGGCAAGTGCGGCATGGGAAAGATGGTGGTTGACCGAACGGACACGCGGGTCGGTCGCCAGCTCGTGGTCCTGCTCGGCCATCTTCTCGGTCTCACAGCAGGTGCTGACGCCGATCTCGTCGAAATCGTCGATCTCCAGCGACTGGGACCGAAGGAGCACGTCCAGCGAATTCGTGTAGCCACCAGCATATTTGTGGCCGGTGACACGCTCTTCGGCGATCGCTACGGTTCGACCGTCGATATATGCTGCGGCCCCGCCGTTCCGCAGCGCCTTGCCGCAGCTTGTTGATCCTTTGTTGACACCGAGGATCCTCACTTGTCAAACCTCCATGGAAATGACGGCCATGCGGCGGACAGGGTGCGTGATGGTCCCGCCATGGTCAGCACGAAGACAACTGTCGCGATATTCCGAACCACATCTGTCGACACTGTGGCGATATGTGGTCGGAACAAGAAGAACAGGCTGACAATTGCTAATAGGACCGCACCGAGCAGGCGTAGTCGGCCAGCACGTGCCACGGTGATGGGAAGGTAAAGGGATGTCATTGCGGAGCGGATGGTGGCCGCATCGGGCTCATGTGGTATCTCCATTGCTGTTCGCTCGCCGGGCGCCAAGTCGAGCACCTTGATGACGAATGTCAGCATGTCGTACTTGCCGACCGCCTGTAGTTTCGCGCGCAGCGCCGTGATATGGCCAGGAAACGTGTTCAACACAAGACTGTGCGACGGTATTCCCTGTTGGCCCGGTTCGGGCACGTGCTGGAACACCTTCAGTTCGTACACCAGATTTGGTTTGACGACCAGGGACTCGTTGACTACGGGCGCACTCCCGCCATCGGGCGCGAACAATCCGACGATCTTGAGGAACTCGATACGGCTGTAACAGGGCGCGGTCGCCACTGCGGTGACCGCGTTGCCCCACGCGGTGAGGTTGTCCGCCGGAGCGACCGGTAGGTTGGCGCCGACATTACTGCGAAAGACGGACGGACTGTTCAACGGTTGTCCCACCATTCCGGGGAGCCAGTTGTGGTTGTCACCGAAGGTACTGGTGCGATCGACAATTTCCTGGAGTCGCACGTTCTCGGCGTTGTCGTACTTGATGATTTCTGCCAGATGGTACTCGAACAGAACTACCTTGCCGATTCTCTCGACACTGAATATGCGGCCCCAACGGACCGGTACCAGTCGGTTGTTGTCGACATCTCGCAGCACGATCAGCACCCTGTCGCCCTTAGTCGACTCGACGTCCTGTCGCAACCTCGGATCGATCCACTGTATGTCGAACCTGTTTCGGTAGCGGAAACCCGTAGGCAGGGCCAGTATTTCGTTCAGGTCGAAGCAGTAGGGGCGATGGGAGTGGATCAGGAAACAGACATGTGTTCCGTTCGCGTTGCCGGCGGTCATGTTCCTGGCCCCCCATGGTTATCGCGCCGTCTGGCCTGAGCGCCGAGGCCGCAGATGGTGTCTATGAACTGGCGACGAATTGTCAACTAACTGTCCACTGCCAGGGGATGTTGTACCGCGTTGTGCTTGCCAGAGTGCTTCGAAACTGGCCCACCATGTGCGTTGCCAGGCATCAACGTGGCACTCCTTGCCCAGTGGTCGCCTCCAGTCAGTGCGTAACAGCACGCCAGATTGACCCGCATATCCTTTCAGTCTGCCGCACTTAACGTGCTGTCACAATCACCGGTGGTGTTGTATGCGAGGAACGCGCAACCTGGCCAGAAAATGACCCGGAAACGTCCGGTTATGTCAAGGAGTGGTGTGCAGGGCCGCGTCCGCCGGCCCCGTCGTGTAGCGGGTGAAGCGGACCGTCAGGCCGGAGCGCTCTGGGGTGCAGCAGTATGGGCCCGCGGTTGCCGCCGCGTCGGGGGACAGGGGTGCCAGGCGGATCGTGCGCCACGGGTCGTCGGCTGCTCTGGCTCGGATCGTCACCGCGTCGCCTGCTCTGCTTGCTCGGATGGTGATCTCTCGGCCCGACCAGTCGGGGACCGGGGCCTGGGACCAGTCCGATACCTCGTTCGTGACCACCGTGCTGACGTGGGTCGCGTCGTCGGTCAGCTCGGTGCCGGCCTTGACCCACATGCTCGGGTTGACCCGGATCAGCAGGCCGGCCTGGTCGTACAGCTCATCGAGCTCGGCCACGTAGCTGACCTCCACGGCCGAGTCGACCGGGAAGTCCGTCAGCAGCGCGTGGCCGCTGTCCCGGACGTAGCCGTAGCCCGTCGTTCGCCAGAAGTCCGTTGCCGGGCCGGTGGTGACCAGCAGGTCGTCGCCATCGGGTCGGACCTTCGGCGGGCGGTTGAGCCAGGTCGCGGTGTCCCAGGCGATGTCGCCCATCGCTCACCCCATTATTCGGTCGCGGAAGTCCTGCCTTGCGCTCAGACTGCGGATCATGCTGGCACGTGACCTGCACGAGGACAATCGACAGTCGTGGAACTCGGCCACCAAGGCCCACAACAGCCACAAGGGGAATCAGGCCGACTTCCTCCGATCCGGTGGCAGCACACTGTTCCCCGAGGAACTCGACCTGCTCGGCGACCTCGCCGGCCGGCGACTGCTGCACCTGCAGTGCAACTCCGGTCAGGACACCCTGAGCCTGGCCGCCCTCGGCGCCGACGTCACCGGTGTGGACATCAGTGACGAGGCGATCTCGTTCGCCACCAAGCTGTCCGGTGCGTCCGGCATCCCGGCGACGTTCGTGCGTGCGGACCTGTTCGACTGGTTCGAGCGGGCCGACGAGCGGTTCGACGTGGTCTTCGCCTCCTACGGCACCGTCTGCTGGCGGGCGGTTCGTGATCGTCGACTTCCATCCGGTCAGTGGCATGTTCGACGAGGACTGGCCGCTGACCGACGACTACTGGATGCACGGCGGCCAGCATCGGACCTGGGACGACGGCGTCGGCGACTACGTCGCGCGGTCCAGGGACGGCCTGGTGCCGTGGGGCTACCAGGACGGCGTCGGCGAGGTGCCCGATCCCAAGCGGTGCCACGAGTTCCACTGGGGCATCGCCGAGATCATCGGCGCGCTGCGGTCGGCCGGCCTGGCCCTGGACGTGTTCCGCGAGTATCCGTGGAGCAACGGGGCCGTGCTCCGGGACGGCATGCGGGAACTGCCCGGTCGCCGGTTCCTGCCGCCGGCCGAACTGCCGTCGTTCCCGCTGATGTTCGGCATCCGAGCGCTCAGGTGAAGACCGCTCGGCCGCGGTCCAGCACCACGTCACCGTCGGCGTTCGCGGTGCGGAAGATCACCGCGTCCTCGCCGTCGCGCCACGCGCTGACCACCAGTTCGTCGCCCGGGGTCACCGGCTTGGTGAATCTGCCCTCCACAGTGGACAATTTGCTCGGGTCGCCGGCACAGAACTCGTTGACCAGCAACCGAACCGCGATGCCGTAGGTGGCCAGGCCGTGCAGGATCGGCCGGTCGAAACCGCCGGCCGCGGCGAACGCCGGGTCCGAGTGCAGTGGGTTTCGGTCGCCGGTCAGCCGGTACAGCAGTGCCTGGTTGACCGACGTGTGGAATCGGGACTCGGCGTCGGCTGCCCGGTCCGGTGCCGCGTACTGGCTGGAGGGCCCACGCTCACCACCGAAACCGCCGGCGCCCCGCACGAACACCGATGAGCGGGTGGTGAACACCGGCGCGCCGTCCACCGTGCCGGTGGTGCTCGTCACGATCAGCGCGCCGGAGCCCTTGTCGAAGATGTCGGTGATCATGCTCGTCAGCTCGACCGACCCGGCCACGGGCAGTGGCCGGTGCACGGTGAGCGACTGTTCGGCGTGCAGCAGCTGGGTGAAGTCGATCCCGGTCAGACCCAGCTGAAGGCCGCAGAAATGGGACAGCACGATCGCGTACGTCGGCAGCGCCCGCTGGGTCACGCCCGCGGTGTTCTCCGTGGTGAACGCCAGTTCGGCGGTCGGGTCGTCCTGGCCGGCACCGACGCCCAGCGCGTACAGCAGCGTGTCGTCCGAGGTCCACGACCTGGTCCACGGCCCGCGTTGCTTGCCGACGACGCTGAGATCCATCGCGAGTCTCCTAGCCGAGGGCGCCGCTCACGCTGATGTGGCCCTTGATCAGGTTACGGGCGATGGTGCGGCGCTGGATCTCGTCGGTCCCCTCGTAGATGCGCAGCAGCCGCAGTTCCCGGTACCAACGCTCGACCGGCAGTTCACGCGTGTAGCCCATGCCGCCGTGGATCTGCAGCACGCGGTCCACGATCTCGTTGGCCTTCACGCCGCCGTAGAGCTTGGCCATCGACTGGGCCTGGCGGGAGTCCATACCGGCGTCGACCTGCCACGCGGCATGCAGCACCAGCCAGCGCAGCGCCTCGATCTCCACGGCCGAATCGGCGATCATCCACTGGATCGCCTGCCGGTTGGCGATCGGCTCGCCGAACGTCACGCGGGACCGTGCGTGCTCGATGCCCATCTCCACCAGGCGTTCGCAGGCGCCGATGGCCCTGGCCGGCAGCAGGTAGCGGCCACGGCCGATCCACTGCATCGCCAGTTCGAAACCGCGGCCGACCTCGCCGAGGATGTTCTCCGACGGCACCCGCACGTGGTCGAACACCAGTGCCGCCGGGCCCCATTCGCCCATGGTCGGGATCGGCTCGGACTTCCAGCCCATGTCGCGGTCGACCAGGAAGCATGTGACGCCCCCGTCGGCTGCCCCCGGAGAATTCAACGCTGCCTTGTCGGTCACGGCGAAGACCATCGTGAAGTCGGCTTCGTTGCCGCCGGTGATGAACGTCTTCTCGCCGGTGATGACCCAGTCCGTGCCGTCCTGGTACGCCTGGGTGCGGATGTTGCGGGCGTCCGACCCGGCGCCCGGTTCGGTGATCGCGAAGCACGAGAGGCGCTCGCCCTCGATGGTCGGCAGCAGGTAGCGCCGCTTCTGGTCATCGTTGGCGTGGAACAGGATGTTGTCCGCGGCGCCGCCGAACCGGAACGGCACGAACGAGCGGCCCAGTTCGACCTCCAGCAGGGCCGTCATCACGGCGGACAGGCCCATGCCGCCGTACTCCGCGGGTGTCTGCACACCCCAGAAGCCGGCCTCGCGGGCCTTGGCCTGCAGTCCGGCCAGGTCGCTCAGGGTGAGGCCGGGCTGGCCGGCGCGTTCCCTGCGGAGCACGTCCGGTTCCAGCGGAATGATCTCGCGCCGGACGAACGTGCGCACCCAGTCACGAACTTCCTTCTCCTCGGTGCTGAGCGTGAAATCCATGGCAGGCCCCTGCCTCGATAAACCGAACACTGTTAGGTTATAACCTAGCGTCGTGGTCCGGCGGTTCGCAAGGGGGTTCAACTGCTCGATAAGGAGTGAGCACAAGTGACTGCGAGCACGAACAAGCCCGCATCCCCTGACACCCGATCCTGGGTGCTCGGTCGCTGCCCGGTAATATCGGGGTGGCGATCTGGACATCGGGTTCGGTGCCGGCGTGCGGGGCTCCTTTCCCACCAGTGTGATGGGCTGGGACCTCCCCGTCGCTTCTGGCCGTATCCAGCTGGCCAGGTCGTGAGGGAACCGGGCCGCCCGGAACGGACCACGCACGGGATGCGTGTCGCTGTCCGGGTTGAGAACGCTGGGGACCAGTGCGCCCAACACCGTTCGGGGCGTGCCGCCGCACAGGACTCACTCCTGCACAGTGACGAGGAACGGTGATGGACGTGGGTCGACCGCGCACACCGGTGTTGAGCAGGGCGCGTATCCATCAGACCGCGCTGCGCATCTTGGACGCGGATGGGCTGGCCGGCCTGTCGATGCGCAAGCTGGCCGCCGAACTCGGCGTGCGCGCGCCCTCGCTGTACGGGCACGTGGCCAGCAAGGACGAGTTGCTGCACGCCGTGGCCAACGACCTGATGGAGGCCGTGGACATCAGCGGTTTCGGTACCGGCGACTGGCGCTTGGGCCTGCGGATGTGGGCCCGTTCGTACCGCGCCGCGCTGGGCACGCACCCGAACATGGTCCCCTTCCTGGCCGAGGGCCCTGCCCGGCGCGAGGCGTCGCTGCGGGTCGCGGACGCCGTGCACGGCGGCCTGGTCGGCGCGGGCTGGCCGGCGCGCTACGCCACGATGATCGGCGCGTCCACCAAGTACCTGGTGGTCGGCGCAGCCATGGGCTCGTTCTCCCGCGGCTTCGAGGACGACGTGCAGATCTACCGGGACCGCTACCCGAACCTGATCGACGCGCCGTCGCTGCGGGAACACGCCGACGAGATCGACGCGGACAGCTTCGAGCTGGCCCTGGACGCGTTCCTGGACGGCCTCGGCACGTTGTATCGGGAAATCGTGCGGCCGACGCCGTAGTCTCGGCGCGTGCCCAAGCCACCGGCTCTCGAACTGAACGTCGGCCAGCGCACCGTGCGGGTGTCCAACCCGGACAAGGTCTACTTCCCGGCGCGCGGCATCACGAAGCGGCAGGTCGTCGAGTACTACCTGACCGTCGCCACGCCGCTGCTGCGCGTGCTGCACGACCGTCCCACCACGCTGAAGCGCTACCCGGACGGCGTGACCGGCGAAATGTTCTACGCCAAGCGGGTGCCCAAGGGCGCGCCCGAGTGGGTCGAGCAGGTCCGGATCACGTTCCCGTCCGGCCGAACCGCCGACGAGGTGTGCCCGACGGAGCCCGCCGTGCTGGCATGGGCGGCGAACCTGGGCACGCTCGACTTCCACCCGTGGCCGGTCAGACGCCCCGACGTCGACCACCCCGACGAACTGCGAATCGACCTAGACCCACAGCCCGGCACCGATTTCGCCGACGCCGTGCGAGTAGCTGAGGTCCTGCGGTCGGTGCTCGAGGACGCGGGCCTGGTCGGCTACCCGAAGACGTCCGGCGGGCGCGGCATCCACGTCCTGGCCCGGATCCGACCCGAGTGGGACTTCATCGAGGTACGGCACGCGGTGATCGCGCTGGCCAGGGAGGTCGAACGCCGCGCCCCGGCACTGGCCACCACGTCGTGGTGGAAGGAGGAACGCGGCGAGCGGATCTTCCTTGACTTCAACCAGGCCGCCCGCGACCGGACCATCGCGTCGGCGTGGTCGGTGCGCGGGACGGAACGGGCGACCGTGTCCACACCGGTGACCTGGGACCAGTTGCCGGATGTCGCCCCCGACGACTTCGACCTGTTCACGGTCCCGGACTGGCTGTCCACCCACGGCGATCCGTTGGTGGGCCTGGACGAGCAGGCGTTCGGCCTGGAAAAGGCGCTGGAATGGTACGCACGGGACGGTCTCGGCGATATGCCGTATCCGCCCGACTACCCGAAAATGCCTGGCGAGCCAATGCGCGTCCAACCCAGCCGCGCCCGGCGGTAAGGCTCAACAACCGGCGGTGAAATGCACCTCGACGGTGGTGCCGGTGGTTGTGGTGTGAACGCGGACGAGGTCGGCGAGTTGGTTGACCATCAACAGTCCCCGGCCGCGTCCCTGGTTCACGGTGGCGGGTCGGCGCCCCGCCAGTGGGTCGGCGATGTGGCCCGTGTCGCGGACCTGGCAGACCACGTCGTCGCCGGTGCCGCCCAGTAGGACCGTTGCCGTGGACAGGGCGTGTTCGATGCTGTTGGTGGCCAGTTCGGTGATGGCCAGCACCAGGTCCTGTGTTCGGCTGGTCGTCAGCCCGCGCCGCCGGCCGAAATCGGTGACCCGGTTGCGCAGGTCCGTCAGGCCGGCGACGGTCACGGTGATCGTCTGCGCGTGGCTCGGTGGCGGCAGTGGGTTGTTGTAGGCAGTGATCACTGATGCCGGGGCGAACCACCGGCTGTCGCGGGTGCCGTTGTCATCGACAAGGACCGGGTGGGTTCTGGCCGCGTCCGCCAGCACGTGCTCGTCGAGGCGGGCCGCGTCGTACGGGCAGAGGATCGTGACCCGGCGGCCGCTGAACGCGTCGTTGATCAGCGCCTCGTGCTGTGCGCACGCCGGATACTCCGCCGCCGACCGCTCCGGCCAGATGGGCTCGCCGATGATCCGCACGTGGCGGTCGGGATGCTTGTCTGCGAATGCCCGCAGCACACCGGGGATGATCCGGCCCGGGTTTCTGCCCACAACGGTCATGTCCAGCAGTCGCACGTCCCGCGCCGCTTGTCCCAGCGCTGAACGCAGTATTGCCAGTTGCGCTGACGGCACGACTACTGCGACCGGTTCACCGGCGGCCAGTGCGTCGGTGATGAACGGAACGGTGCCGGACAGGTACTCGGCGTGACCACGATAGAAGAAGGCGGGGTGAGCGAAGGGGTCGGTGATGACCGTGCTCATCCGGTTCGTCTCCATCGGGGGCTTGCCGGCCAGCATACGACCGTTGCGTTTCGGGTGTTGCTGTTCAGGAATGCTGTGAATTGGTCAGCACTGCGAGCCGATGGCACGATCAGGTATCGGGGAAAGCAGGCCGCCACATCCAAAGCGTGCCACCCCGAACAGCCGGCCGCCTGCGGCCGCGCAGCGCGATACTGGCAGGCTAGAGGCGTGATGAAGGACGACTGGGCCGTAGCCGACGTATGGACCGGACTCGGCATGCACTGGCACGGATACGTCGAACGAGTGGCGCTAGCGCACGCAGCCACCCGCGAACAGCGCCTGGCCACCGAGCCGGACGAGGTGATGGTCAACCCGGACGAGGTAGCCGCCTGGCTGGAAGGCACGATCAAAGCCGCGACCTCACCGGCCCCGATCAAGGGCGCGACCGTGGAGGACGTCCGCGACTTCGCCGACTCGATGCGGGTGTGGCGCTCGCTGGCCTCACGCGGCGAGTCGGTGTCCACCGGAATCGACGGCCAGATCACGGTCACCGCCGAGGCGGTCACCGAACGGGAGTGCGACTGCCAGATCGCCGGCCCTGGTCCGGTGTCCAGGCTGAGCAAGGGTCGGCGCAGATAACGACGCAGTGGCGTTTGCGTTGGTGGTATCGGAATTGTCGTAGCTGACCGGCACGATGCACGTGTCCGCCACCCGCGTCACAGGAGTCGCGCATGCCCACCCGTCGTCCGCCGTCGCTGTCCGCCGAGCAGATCGAACACCTCAGAGTGGAGTTGGGGGCCGGCCGGACGCCGATGGTCTGGTTCACCCCGGTCGCGGTGGGCGTCGATGCCGGACGGTCGGCCAAGGTGGTGTCGCTGACCGAACCGTACGAAGGTGACTTCATCCAGGTGCGGCCGACCGGATCGCACGACACGCTGTCGTTCGCCACGAGCGAGCTGACCATGGACAAGCCGGCCCGTCGTCCCAAGGAGAGCCCCAAAGTGAGCCCCAAGGCGCCGGAGCCCCCGAAACCCGAGCCGGTGATCGGCGAACTGCTCGTGGTGCGCGAACGGCCGACCCGCAAACCGGCCCCGAAACCAGCCGACCCACCGCCGCAACCCGCGCCGGAGGTGAAGCGGCCCGCGCGTGGTCGCGGCCGGCAGCCTGCGCCGATCACCGTCACGCTCAGCTCGACACCGGATGGCGAGTGGACCGTTGAGGTGCAGGCCGGCAGCAGGCGGACCGTGCGGCCGCAGCCGGTGTCCGCCGGCTCGGTCGCTGCGGCGGCGAAGGCGCTGGGTGGGGACATCGAACAGGCCATCGACGGGGCGATCACCGCGGCCAGGGAACGGCAGCAGACCAGGGTGGCGCAGCTGGAAGCCGAGCTCGAAGCCGCCCGCCAGGCGCTGGCCGAGCTGACCGACTGACGTCCCTCGCATGGCGGTGCACGCATGAATGCATCGGTCATACCGTTGTGCGGCAACGACAACCGTATTCACGACGGGAGGTCGTCCATGGAACCGACACCAGGTGGCTGCAACTGCTGCGCCAGCTGCAGCGGACCGGGTTGCGGCTGTTGCAGCAGCTGCAAATAACCGTCAGCTGATCACGGCGGGCACGTCGTCGGGTTCGCCGGCACGTGCCCGTTGACCAGGAAACCCTGCACGGCCTGGGTCGCGCACGACGACTGGCCGACGGCGCCGTGCCCGGAACCCAGCCAGTTCACCAGTACCCCGGTGTCCAGCTGTTGAGCGGTGCGCTGGCTGCCGGTGCCCGGCGTGATCGGGTCGTTCGCCGTGGCCAGCACCAGGATCGGCGGCGCGCCCTTCGCGGTCGGCGCGGCCAGTTTCTGGCTGGCCACCGGCCACGGACCGCACAGCAGCAGGCTCTGCGCGAGCACCCCGCCGAACAGTGGATCCTTGACGTTCAACGACCGCACGGTCGCGGACACCTGGTCCTGCGCCAGCCGCTCTGGCTGGTCGTTGCAGCCGGACACCAACGCGGCGTCCAAGCGGGCCGGATCGGTCGACGTGCCACCGACAACAGGCCCGACCAGCGTGGCAAGGCCGGTGCCGTCACCGTTGCGGGCGTTGGCGATCGCGGTGGCCAGCACCGGCCAGTTGGCCCGGTCGGCCAGGCCGGCCAGCACGGCGTGCACGGCGCTGCCGTTGGTCACCGCGGTGCCGTCGGGCAGGTCGAGCGGCTGCTGCCGCAGTTGCGCGAGCAGTTGCGTCAGCGCGGCCTTCGGATCGGAGCCCAGTAGGCAGGCGCGTTGCACGCAGTCGGTGGCGAACGCGGCGAACGTGGCCAGCGCCGCGTTGTCGCGTGCGATCACCGTGTCGGTGGCGCTGAGCGTCGGGTCGGGGGAGCCGTCCAGCACCAGCCGGCCGACCTGGCCCGGGTAGCGGTTGGCGTAGGTGGTGAGCACGCGGGAGCCCTCGCCGTGCCCGATCGCGTTCAGGTGCGCGACGCCGAGCTGCTGGCGGATCGTTTCCAGGTCCTCGGCCGAGCGGGTGGTGTCCAGGGCCGCCGACCGGGTGTCTAGCGCGAGAATGCACTGCTGGCTGGCGTCCCGGCTGGCGTCCAGCAGGCCCGTCAGGTTCGAGTCGGTGGGGTCGTAGTCGACGATCTGCGCCCGGTCGGGCTCTGGCACGCAGTGCACCGCGTCCGACCCGCCCGTGCCCCTGCGGTCCAGGCCGATCAGCGAGAACGTGTGCAGGACCTGGCTGGGCAGGATGCTGGCCAGCGTGGCCGCGTACAGCGTGCCCGGCAGGCTGTCCAGGTCGTTCACCACAAGCAGCGGGGTCGGGCCGCTGCCCACCTTCAACAGGTCCAGCCGGGTGTAGCCGGCACCTGGGGAGCTGGGCGAGTCCAGCGCGGTGACCACCCTGGCGCACTGGAACCTCAGCCCGGCGGGCACGGTGGCGGGGCTCAGGCGCTGGTGGGTGTTGGTCGAGCAGTCGACCCAGTTGATCTGGGCGCCCGACATCGTGTCCAGTTTGGGCAGTGGCACGGCCGACGACGAGGACGGCGCCGGCGTCGGGGGCGGGTTGCCGGCCACCACGAGGCCGGGTCGTTGCGACGGTCCCACCGTGCAGCCGGCCAGCAGTGCGAACCCGATGGCGGCCACGCCGAGTGCTGATGGCCAGGCGCGGCGCGGCAACGGCGATTCCTCGCTTCCCCGGATGCTGTCCCGGATGCTGAAAACGGTCGATGGAAGCGTCGCACGTGCGTGGTATGACCCAGGTGAGCGGGTTGGGTATAGGCACGGCGGCCGGCACGGCCGCCGCGGTGTCTTCCCGGAGCGGAGTGCAGCGACGCGCCAGCGGCGCGGAGTGGAGCGCAGGGAAGACACCGCGTAAAGGCGGCCGGGCCCGCGAGCGGAGCGAGCCAAACAGATGAGGAGCGGGCGTGGTCACGGTGCATGTCGAGCGGACGCCGCGGCGGTTCTGGCCGCGGTCGGCGCTGGCCGCGATCGCGGGGCGCGGGCTGGGCAGCGTGCCACCGCCCATGCTGGTTCTCGCCGGCATCGTCAGCGTGCAGATCGGCGCGGCACTGGCGAAACTCCTGTTCCCGATCGCCGGTGCGCTCGGGGTCGTGACGCTGCGACTGGTGCTCTCGGCCGGTGTGATGTTGGTCGCGTGGCGCCCGTCGTTGCGGATGACGCGGCAGGCGTGGCTGGTGATCGTCGGGTACGGCGTGGTGCTCGGCGCGATGAACGCGATGTTCTACGAGGCGATCAGCCGGATCCCGCTCGGCGTCACGGTGACCATCGAGTTCCTCGGGCCACTGGCGTTGGCGCTGGCCGGTTCCCGCCGCTGGCGCGATGTGCTGTGGGCGCTGCTGGCCGCCGGCGGTGTGGCGTTGCTCACCAACGGCGGCGGCCACCTGTCCGTGGTCGGCCTGCTGTTCGCGCTCGGCGCGGCCACCTGTTGGGCCTGCTACATCCTGCTGTCGGCGAAGCTCGGTCAACACACCAGCGGCGGCAGCGGACTGGCCGTGGCGATGGGTATCGGCGGTTTGCTCGTGCTGCCGCTGGGTGTGGCCGACGCCGGCACCGCGATGGTGCAGCCGCTGGCGCTCGTCGCCGGCCTTGGCGTCGCGCTGTTGTCGTCGGTGGTGCCGTACTCGGTGGAACTGGAGGCGTTGCGACGCATCCCGCCCAGGGTGTTCGGCGTGCTGATGAGCCTGGAGCCTGCGGTGGCCGCGCTGTGCGGGCTGGTCGTGCTCGGCCAGAATCTCGGCCTCGCCCAGTGGCTGGCGATCTGCCTGGTGGTCGGTGCCTCGGTCGGTGCGACGCGGACGGCTAGCGCCGCTTGATCTCGCCGCGCAGCACCGCGTTCAGGTCGTAGCTGGCCGGCTGTTCGAGCTGGTCGTACCGGCACGACATGGGGTCGCGGTCCGGGCGCCAGCGGACGAACTGGGCGTTGTGCCGGAACCGGGGCGGGTACTCGCCGTCGGTGTGCTCGTAGCTGACCTCGACCACCCGCTCCCGGCGCAGCGGCACCCACGGCAGTTCCTCGTGCCGCCACCGGGTGATCTTCAGCGCGCCCGGCAGGCGGCGGCCGTCCCC
>WNGR01000559.1_pt1 | contig 41095 bp, 34 predicted proteins | sample 5407581 | NCBI WGS metagenome assembly WNGR01 (sample SAMN13153383, study PRJNA577476) | soil metagenome | isolation source: 80 cm soil or saprolite under Garry oak tree replicate 2 | place: USA:California | collected 2016-06-15 | reverse complement strand
TCATCGCGCTGGCAATTGTCGCGATGAGTTCGCTCCTGATCTGGCGCCATCGCGGCAATATCGCGAAGCTGCTGGCGGGGCAGGAAAGCCGCATCGGCGACAAGAAGAAGAAGGCGCAAGCGCAGCCTGCTGCCAAACGGCATTGAATGGAATGCACGGCGTTGGCTGGCGGCAAGCGGCGGCTAGGTGGCGCCGCTGTGTGGCGATCCTCTTAAGGGTGCTGCCTAAGTCGTGCCGAAGGGGTGGCTAAGGAGCCAGGGGGAGCTAAGGAACTAAGGGGGCGGCGCCCACGGTGCCGCTTAACGGGTCCGCCCACGCCTGACGGGCCGCCGGCCTGAGCGCCTTAATCGCGGAAGTTGTTGAAGTCGAGCGGCGTGTCCGTCACATCTTTGCGCAGCAACGCAATTACGCTCTGCAGGTCGTCACGTTTGGTGCCCGAGACGCGCACCGCGTCGCCCTGAATGCTCGCCTGGACCTTGATCTTGCTGTCCTTCACGAGGCGCACGATTTTCTTCGACAGATCGCCGGACACGCCTTTCTTGATCTTGATGACCTGCTTGACCTTGTCGCCGCCGATCTTCTCAATCTTGCCGTAGTCGAGAAAGCGCACGTCCACGTTGCGCTTAGCCATTTTCGACAGCAGCACGTCTTTCACCTGACCGAGCTTGAAGTCGTCGTCCGCATACGCGGTGATCTCGTTTTCCTTGTGTTCGACGCGCGCGTCCGACCCTTTGAAGTCGAAGCGGGTTGAAATTTCCTTGTTGGACTGCTCGATCGCGTTCTTGACTTCGATCATGTTCGCTTCGCAGACGACGTCGAACGATGGCATTGCTTTCTCCCAATAGTGCTGCGGTGCGTGACGCGGCCGGTCGGCTGCTCACGGGGCACTCGCTATAATCACGGACCGGATGTCATTTTACCGACGCCGCTCCCTTTTGCCCAAGGCCGCCGCGCATTGTCGCGCGGCCGGGGCCCGATGCCGTCTTATTCGCCGTTCATTCGTCGTTTCATTGTTCCCATTCCGATGTCCGAATCCGCTTCCGCCGCGTTCATTGCCGGCTATCCGCTAAAGGCGCACAACACCTTCGGCTTCGACGTTCGCGCGCAGCTTGCGTGCCGGATCGAACGCGAAGAGCAACTGATGGCGGCCGTGCGCGATCCGCGCGCTGCCGGTCTGCCGCGCCTCGTGCTGGGCGGCGGCAGCAACGTCGTGCTGACCGGCGACTTCGCGGGGCTGGTGCTGCTGGTGGCGCTGCAAGGCCGCCGGATCGTACAGGAGGACGACGACGCATGGTATGTCGAGGCGGCGGCCGGCGAGCCATGGCATGAGTTCGTCGCGTGGACGTTGGCGCAAGGGCTGCCGGGTTTGGAGAACCTCGCGTTGATTCCCGGCACGGTGGGCGCGGCGCCGATCCAGAACATCGGCGCTTACGGGCTGGAAATGTGCGAGCGTTTTGCGTCGCTGCGGGCGGTGGAGCTGGAAACGGGCGCCGTGGTCGAACTCGACGCGAATGCTTGCCGGTTCGGCTACCGCGACAGTTTTTTCAAGCGGGAAGGGCGCGACCGTTTCGTGATTACCTCGGTCACTTTTCGCTTGCCGAAGGTTTGGCAGCCGCGCGCCGGCTACGCCGATCTGGCGCGTGAACTGGCCGCGAGCGGCGATGGCGCCGCGCCGCCGACTGCGCGGGCCATTTTCAATGCAGTGGTCGCGGTGCGTCGCGCGAAGCTGCCTGATCCGCTCGAGCTTGGCAACGCGGGGAGTTTTTTCAAGAATCCGGTGGTGGAGGCGGGGCAGTTCGAGGCGCTGAAGCTGCGCGAGCCCGATCTGGTGTCCTACGTTCAGCCGGACGGCCGGGTCAAACTTGCGGCGGGCTGGCTGATCGATCGATGCGGCTGGAAAGGGCGCGCAATGGGCGCCGCGGCCGTGCATGAGCGGCAGGCGTTGGTGCTGGTGAATCGCGGCGGCGCGAGCGGCGCGGAGGTGCTGGCGCTCTCGAAGGCGATTCAGCAGGATGTGCTGACGCGATTTGGCGTGGAACTGGAAGCGGAGCCGGTTTGTTTGTGATCGCGTGATTCGTCCGCGGCAAATGGAAAAGGCGCCGGGAGTTGCCTCCCGGCGCCTTTTTTGTATCTGCGTTTTGGTTGCGGCCCGCGCCTTGCGGCGCTTAACTTCGCTTGCGCGAAGTTAGCCTTCACCGAAACGCGCATCGTCAGCTGCGCTGACGACGCGCGTTTTCCGCGATTCGCATGCGAAGGGCGTTGAGCTTGATGAACCCGCCGGCGTCGGCCTGGTTGTAAGCACCGCCGTCGTCGTCGAACGTGGCGATCGTCTTGTCGAACAGCGTTTCCTTCGAATCGCGCGCGACAACCGACACGCTGCCCTTGTACAGCTTCACACGCACCCAGCCGTTGACCTTCTCCTGCGTATGGTCGATCAGTACCTGGATTGCGCGGCGCTCCGGGCTCCACCAGTAGCCGTTATAAATCAGCGACGCATAACGGGCCATCAGATCGTCTTTCAGGTGCGCCACTTCACGGTCGAGCGTGATCGACTCGATGCCGCGGTGCGCCTTCAGCATGATCGTGCCGCCCGGCGTTTCATAGCAGCCGCGCGATTTCATGCCGACGTAGCGGTTTTCCACCAGATCCAGACGGCCGATGCCGTGCTTGCCGCCGAGGCGGTTCAGCTCCGTCAGCATTTCCGCCGCCGACAGACGCTTGCCGTTGATCGCGACCGGATCGCCGTGCTCGTACTCGATGTCGATGTATTCCGCCTGGTCCGGCGCTTCTTCCGGCGAGACCGTCCAACGCCACATTTCCGGCTCGGCTTCCGCCTTCGGGTCTTCCAGGTGACGGCCTTCGAACGAAATGTGCAGCAGGTTCGCGTCCATCGAATACGGCGCGCCGCCTTGCTTGTGCTTCATTTCGATCGGAATGCCGGCCTTTTCCGCGTACGCGAGCAGCTTTTCGCGCGACAGCAGGTCCCATTCACGCCACGGTGCGATCACCTTGATGCCCGGTTCCAGCGCGTAGTAACCGAGCTCGAAGCGAACCTGGTCGTTGCCCTTGCCGGTTGCGCCGTGCGAGACCGCTTGCGCGCCGGTGGCGCGGGCGATTTCGATCTGACGCTTCGCAATCAGCGGACGCGCGATCGACGTGCCAAGCAGGTACTCGCCTTCGTAGATCGTGTTGGCGCGGAACATCGGGAACACGAAGTCGCGCACGAATTCTTCGCGCAGGTCTTCGATGAAGATGTTGTCCTGCTTGATGCCGAGTTGCACGGCTTTCTTGCGCGCCGGTTCCAGCTCTTCGCCCTGGCCGATGTCGGCCGTGAACGTGACGACTTCGGCGTCGTAGTTGTCCTGCAACCACTTCAGGATGACGGAGGTGTCGAGGCCGCCCGAATAGGCGAGCACGACTTTCTTGATATCGCTCATGGTGAACTCGTAGCTGGAGAAAGCGGGAAAACAAGGCGCGCCGGCGGTTCCGGAGCGCGGAAAAGCACTATTTTGACACTAAACCGCCGGGCGCCCGCGTTTTTGGGACGGTGCGGTGTTATCGCGGGGTCCGCTTGTACAGTGGACCGCGGCCGGATGCGCGGCGCTAAACGTGGATGCCTTGCCTCGTATTCAAGGCCCCGTCGCGCTTCACGCAGAGGCTGCATAAGGTGCTACAGGGAGGCTCGCTCAGTGATTCAGCTTGCCGAGCAGCAGATATTCCATCAACGCCTTTTGCACGTGCAGACGGTTTTCCGCTTCGTCCCACACGACGCTTTGCGGGCCGTCGATCACTTCCGCGCTGACTTCCTCGCCGCGGTGGGCAGGCAGGCAGTGCATGAAGAGCGCATCGGAGTTGGCGCGCGCCATCATTTCGGCGTCGACGCACCAGTCGGCAAAGGCTTTTTTGCGCGCTTCGTTCTCGGCCTCGAAGCCCATGCTGGTCCACACGTCCGTCGTGACGAGATCGGCGCCCGCGCAAGCTTCGTTCGGGTCGTCGAATTCTTCGTAGAACGGCGCGCTTTCGGCAGCGACCATGGCGCGATCGAGCTTGTAGCCCGGCGGCGTGGACAGGCGCAGCTTGAAGCCGAGAATCTGCGCGGCTTCGATCCACGTGTACAGCATGTTGTTGGCGTCGCCGACCCACGCAACGGTCTTGCCGCGAATCGGGCCGCGATGCTCGAAATACGTGAAGATGTCCGCCAGCACCTGGCACGGGTGATATTCGTTGGTCAGCCCGTTAATCACCGGCACGCGCGAATTCTCGGAAAAGCGCTGCAGGATGTCCTGGCCGAACGTGCGGATCATGATGATGTCGACCATGCGCGAAATCACTTGCGCCGCGTCTTCGATCGGTTCGCCGCGGCCGAGTTGCGTGTCGCGCGTGCTCATGAAGACGGCGTGGCCACCCAACTGGAAGATGCCGGCTTCGAACGACAGGCGCGTGCGTGTCGAATTCTTCTCGAAGATCATGGCCAGCGTGCGGTCGTGCAGCGGGTGGTAGGTCTCGTAGTTCTTGAATTTGCGTTTCAGAATGCGCGCGCGTTCCAGCACGTACTCGTAGTCTTCCAGCGAGAAATCCTTGAACTGCAGATAGTGGCGAATTTTCTTGGCGGTCATGAAACAAATACGGCGGTCTCACCCGGCAGGATTGCCGGACGGCGCCGCCGTCGTTTGTGGTAACTCAATGCAGCATAAAGGATTTCGCCTGATTTGACGAGTCGGCCAAAAGGCCAGGAAAGCTGTCTGAAAGGCTCTCGCGTCCGTCAGACAAAGCTTGTGTGCAGTGCGGAAAAAGGTCCGCTGCGCTATAATCCGAGGGTTATCCCAAAGCCCAGCAGGCTGGTATTTCGCTTGCGGGACATGGCTCGCGCGGTTCGAAAAGCGTTCTCCGGTGCGGTCATGACTGGCTCCGAGGCGGCGCAGTTAGGCGACGCAGTTAGGCGACTTAGCCGGCCCTCCGCCGTGCTCTGGCGCAGGTCGCCAACGCGGCATGCATGGCGGGCTCAGGCATCTCAGAGCCGCGTCGCTGTCATCTTGCCGTCATCCCGCTGGGCAGTCACACAGGTATTCCTACATGGCCGAAGCAGCTCCAACCGAATATTTCATTCAGGGCATTACGTCGACGGGGAAAAAGTTTCGGCCGAGCGACTGGTCGGAGCGGCTCGCAGGCGTGATGTCATGCTTCGGCCCGGGTGCCAAGGGCCCCAACGCTTATCTGCAGTACTCGCTGTACGTCCGGCCCACCATGATCGGAGACCTCAAATGCGTGATCCTCGATTCGCGCTTGCGCGACATCGAACCCATGGCTTTCGATTTCGTTCTGAACTTCGCGAAAGACAATGATCTGGTGGTGACCGAAGCATGCGAGTTGCCGCCTGAGCACGGCACGCAGCAAGGCAAGAATACGCGTTAAAGCGCACGCAGCAGGATCGGCAAAAACAAAAACCCGCAGGTGAACTGACCCCGCAAAGTTGGACAGTTTGCGTTCAGGTTTGAACGGGCTGGGTTCTGTACATCACAGGACTTAGCCCGTTTAACTTCAGCTTGATGCGTTTGTGGTTGTAGTAGTGAATGTACTGTCTGATGCCGGCCTTCAGTGCGTCGATGCTCTCGAACCTGTTCAGGCGGAAGAACTCGGCCTTGAGCGTGCCAAAGAAGCTCTCCATTGCCGCATTGTCATAACAGTTTGCCCTGCGCGACATGCTCTGCGTCAGACCGTGCTGAGCCAGAAGCCTTCGGTAAGCAGGCATCTGGTACTGCCAGCCCTGGTCCGAATGCAGCAACGGGGTGTCCTGAGGACCAAGCTTTGCCAGCGCTTTTTTTAGCATGCCGCTGACCAGATCGAAGACCGGTCGCGTGTTCATCTGATAAGCCACGATCTCGCCGTTATACAGATCCATGACCGGCGAGAGATACAGCTTCTGCCCCAGCACGTTGAACTCCGTCACGTCCGTCACCCACTTCTGATTGGGCTGCTGTGCGCTGAACTCGCGGTTTAACAGGTTCGGCGCAATACGCCCGGCTTCGCCGCGCCAGGAGCGGTATTTCTTCGCCCGCACCAGCGATTTCAGCTTCAGTTGTCTCATCAGACGTTGCACCGTCTTGTGGTTGACGCTCTGGCCCGCCTGCCGGATTACGGCCGTGATGCGCCGGTAACCATAGCGGCCCTTGTGGCGTTCATACACAGCCTTGATCCGGGTTTTGAGGTCCTGGTGCCGCTCGCCGGCATCCAGCACTTTCAACTGGTAGTAGAACGTGCTGCGCGCCAGGCCCGCCGCCTTGAGCAAAGCGGGCATCGGGTGTTGCTGCCGGAGCTCCTGCACTATTTGCGCTTTTTCTTTTGCGCGCCCTGTTTCTTCGCCTGAAGCAGGGCATCGAGCTTTTTTAGATACGCCACCTCCGCGCGCAGGTACTCGTTTTCCTTGAGCAACTGCTCACGCGTGCGCTCATCCGGCGCATTCTCTTCGGTCGGCTTTTCGGGGGTTGGGCGGGTCATTGTTTTGGGGCGCCCTCGTGGGCGGGGCGCCAGGGCATCCATACCGCCCTCATGATACTGGCGTTCCCATTTTGCTATGCAACCTGGGCTACGGATGTCGAACACCGCAGCCACTTGCCGGTATGACAGATCCTTCTGCCACATATGGGTGAGAACTGACATTCTGAACCGCGCGTCGTAGTGACTGAATTTCTTGCGCAATCCATCACGCCCATGCTGCTCGTAGGCCGCCACCCAGTGCTGCAAAACCGAGCGACCCACGTCGTGCCGCTGGGCAAGTACACCAGCACCGGCGACCCCGGCCAGGTATTGCTTCACCACCTTCAGCTTTAACTGCTCACTGTGCTTCGTCATGAAAAACACCCCAAAGGTCGGATCGGTGTCCAACTTTTGGGGTGCAGTTCAAGGCAGCGGGTTTTTTTGTGCCTGAAGCGGAAGCTTCGGCGGGCAGCGTGCCGCGCTCATGCATGAGACGAGTCACGCAGGCGGGGTAGTTGAATCGAGCAAAAAAGCCCGCCGAGGCGGGCTTTTCCGTGCAGCGGAAACAGGAGGTAGCCCACCGAAGCGGGCTGACCGGAATTACTGCGCTGCGGACGCTTGCAGACCCTTGATGGCTGCAGCGAGACGGCTCTTATGGCGAGCCGCTTTGTTCTTGTGAACGATGTTCTTGTCGGCGATGATGTCGATGGTCTTCGACGACACCTGGAAGATTTCAGCGGCCTTGGCCTTGTCGCCGGCGTCGATCGCCTTGCGAACAGCCTTGATAGCCGTGCGGAACTTCGAGCGCAGTGCCGAGTTGTGCGAGTTTGCCTTGGCGGCCTGGCGGGCGCGCTTGCGTGCTTGTGCGGAGTTAGCCATGACGGTTCCTTATCCTGTTCCTGTTTCCAGTACCTGACCTTCAAGTGGTGAGGCGCTGCTTTAATCCGAACTCTTGGAAGCGATTGCCCAAGAGCGCAAAAAGTGTCGAAAAAATCGATCGAACTACGCGAAGGCGGGCCCGTGTTCCGGTGTATTTCGGGGCTGGTTGACGCTTCTTCACGCTTGAATACCGCGTGCTTAATTGCGTGCTTTGACCCCGTCCGAAAGTTAAGCGAGCTTCGAAACCGGTGATTATAGCAACAAAATCAGGCACGTGACAACGGGAAATCGCCGATTCCGATGCGTCGGGCGGCTTGCGCGGTCACAGACCTGTAAGCCCGCCGCGGGCCGCAAGCGTGCCGGCCGCTCCCCAACTGGCGCGCGGGCGATATAAGCGGAGCAATGGAGCGGACGCGCGCCCTCCGTAACAAAAAATGCCAGGGCCGACGCACTGCAGCGAACGTCCGCGGCGAAAAACGGTCCGAATCGCGTTCCGGCTCTCGTCCGCATTTGCGGCACCCGTATAATAAGCGCCCCATGAATCTATTCCGAGCCCTGCTGACGGTCAGCGGCTTCACGCTGCTGTCGCGCGTGACCGGTCTGGCCCGCGAAACGCTGATCGCTCGCGCGTTCGGCGCCAGTCAATACACTGACGCGTTTTACGTCGCCTTCCGCATTCCCAACCTGCTGCGCCGCATTTCCGCCGAAGGCGCGTTTTCCCAGGCCTTCGTGCCGATCCTCGCCGAGTTCAAGAACCAGCAAGGGCACGACGCCACCAAGGCGCTGGTCGACGCGACCTCGACGGTGCTCGCGTGGGCGCTGGCGATCTTCTCGCTGATCGGCGTGGTGGGCGCCTCGGGCGTGGTGTTCGTCGTCGCGTCGGGTCTCGCGCATGAGGGCCAGGCGTACGCGCTCGCGGTCACCATGACGCGCATCATGTTCCCGTACATCATTTTCATCTCGCTGACGTCGCTGGCGTCGGGCGTGCTGAATACGTACAAGAATTTTTCGCTGCCCGCGTTCGCGCCGGTCCTGCTGAACGTTGCGTTCATCGTCGCGGCGCTGTTCGTCGCGCCGCATCTGCACACGCCGGTTTATGCGCTCGCGTGGGCGGTGATCGCGGGCGGCGTGCTGCAATTCGCCGTGCAGCTGCCGGGGCTGAAGAAGATCGACATGCTGCCGCGCATCGGCCTGAACCCGCTGCGTGCGCTCGCGCATCGCGGCGTGAAGCGCGTGCTTTCCAAAATGGTGCCGGCCATGTTCGCCGTGTCGGTCGCGCAGATCAGCTTGATCATCAACACGAATATTGCGTCGCGCATTGGTCCGGGCGCGGTGTCGTGGATCAATTACGCCGACCGCTTGATGGAGTTTCCGACCGCGCTGCTCGGCGTCGCGCTCGGCACCATTCTGTTGCCGAGTCTCTCGAAGGCGCACGTCGACGCCGATCCGCACGAATATTCATCGCTGCTCGACTGGGGGCTGCGCGTCACGTTCCTGCTAGCCGCGCCGAGCGCCGTCGCGCTGTTTTTCTTTGCCCAGCCGCTCACCGCGACGCTGTTCCACTACGGCAAGTTCGACGGCAACTCGGTCGTGATGGTTTCACGCGCGCTGTCGGCCTACGGCGTCGGCCTGATCGGCCTGATTCTCATCAAGATCCTCGCGCCCGGCTTTTATGCGAAACAGGACATCAAGACGCCGGTGAAAATCGGCGTCGGCGTGCTGATTCTCACGCAGTTGAGCAACTATCTGTTCGTGCCGATTTTCTCGCACGCGGGCCTCACGCTGAGCGTCGGGCTCGGCGCTTGCGGCAACGCGCTGTTGTTGTTCCTCGGCCTGCGCAAACGCGGCATCTATATGCCGTCGCACGGCTGGCTCAAATTTTTCGTGCAGTTGCTCGGTGCCTGCCTCGTGCTGGCCGGCGCGATGCACTGGCTGGCGATCAGCTTCGACTGGATCGGCATGCATAGCCGTCCGGTCGACCGGATGGCGTTGCTGGGGGCGTGCCTCGTGCTGTTCGCCGCGCTATATTTCGGTATGCTTTGGCTGATGGGCTTCAAGTACGCGTATTTCAAAAGGCGAGTGAAGTGATCACGATGACGCGGGTTCTCGACTATTTCAGCACGCTCGTCGCCGAGGACGAGAGCCTGCCGCTGACCGAGGCGGCGCTCTCGCTCGCGCAGGACGCTTATCCCGACCTCGATCTGCAAGGCACGCTGGCCGAGATCGACGAGCTGGTGGTGCGCTTGCAGCGCCGCATGCCGGACGACGCCGACATCAAGCAGAAAGTCGGCATCCTGAACCGGTTTTTCTTCCGCGAACTGGGTTTCGCCAGCAACCTCAACGATTATTACGACCCCGACAACAGCCATCTGAACGCCGTGCTCAAGCGGCGCCGCGGCATTCCGATTTCGCTGGCGGTGCTGTATCTGGAAATGGCCGAGCAGATCGGCATTCCGGTGCGCGGCGTGTCGTTTCCGGGCCACTTCCTGCTGCGCGTCACGACGCCCGACGGCGACGTGATGCTCGATCCGACCAGCGGACAATCGCTGTCCGAATCGGAGATGGTGGAAATGCTGGAGCCGTATGTGGCGTCGGCGGGCGAGTCGGTGAGCCGCGCGCTGCGCATCTTGTTGCAGCCGGCCACGCGGCGCGAGATTCTTGCCCGCATGCTGCGCAATCTGAAGTCCACGTATCTTCAGACGGAACGCTGGCAGCGCTTGCTGGCCGTGCAGCAGCGTCTCGTGATCCTGCTGCCGGAAAGCATCGAGGAAGTGCGCGACCGCGGCTTCGCTTATGCGCGGCTCGATTATCTGCGTCCCGCGCTCGAAGACCTCGAGCGTTATCTCGGCGACCGGCCGGATGCCGAGGATGCGACGGTGGTGGAGTCGCAGTTGCATGAACTGCGTCAACGCACCCAACACAACGATCGCGACTGACAGACCGACAATCGGTCGCCGTCCCGCGCGACAAACCAAAACAAAACGCCTGCACATGACTCATGCGCAGGCGTTTTTTCATTTGCACGCGCATATAAAGCAGCGCGCCGGATGCATCGTTATTTCGGCTGCATGCGGATCGCGCCGTCCAGACGGATCACTTCGCCGTTGAGCATCGGATTGTCGAAAATCTGCTTGGCCAGCATCGCGTATTCCGCCGGTTTGCCGAGGCGCGGCGGGAACGGCACCATCGCGCCGAGCGCGTCCTGCACTTCCTGCGGCATGCCGAGCAGCATCGGCGTTTCGAAGATGCCCGGCGCAATCGTCATTACGCGAATCGCGTTGCGCGACAGGTCGCGTGCGATCGGCAGCGTCATGCCCACCACGCCGCTTTTCGACGCCGCGTAGGCCGCCTGGCCGATCTGGCCGTCATATGCGGCCACCGACGCCGTGTTGATGATCACGCCACGCTCACCGTTCGTATTCGGTTCGTTCTTCGACATCGCCGCGGCGGCGAGCCGGATCATGTTGAAGGTGCCGATCAGATTGATGGAGATGGTGCGCGCGAACGAGTCGAGCGGATGCGGGCCGTCCTTGCCGACCGTCTTGATGGCCGGCGCGACGCCCGCACAGTTGACGAGGCCGCGCAGCGTGCCGAGCTTCGTTGCCGCTTCGACGGCTTGCGTGGCGTCGTCTTCGCGGCTTACGTCGCATTTGACGAACACGCCGCCGAGTTCTTTCGCGAGCGCCTCGCCGGCATCCTGATTCAGATCGGCGAGCACGACCTTGCCGCCGTTCTCGACGAGGAGGCGCGCCGTGGCCGCGCCGAGGCCCGATGCACCGCCGGTGATCAGGAATACGTTGTCACGAATCTCCATGTCTTCTCCTTTGCTACGGTTCAGTAATGTCTCGATCGAATATCTTTTCGATAATCGATTGTAACGGCTATGCTGCAATGCGGAAAGCGAACTGGAGTGGCGGGGCGACTGGTGCGCCACGGCGCGCGGCGAATGCAAACCGCTACGGATGGCTAATTAATGCTGGATGTGACGAATAGAGCAGAGCGCTGCAAGACGCAAAAGCACAAGACGCGCGGCATGCAATAAAAAACCCGCCGGCAAGGCGGGTTTTCGCAGAGCAAACACAGCGAGGAGCGAATTACTTCAACGCCTCGAACACGCGTTCGCGAATTTCATCGACAGTACCGAGCCCTGAAATACGGCGGTATTGCGGCGCCTTCAGCGAGGTCGTGGAATTGCCGTTCTTTGCCCAGTTGTTGTAGTACTCGATCAGCGGTTTGGTTTGCGCTTCATATACTTGCAGACGCTTCTTGACCGTTTCTTCCTTGTCGTCGTCGCGCTGGATCAGCGGCTCGCCCGTCACGTCGTCCACGCCTTCGACTTTCGGCGGATTGAACTTGACGTGGTAGGTGCGGCCCGATGCCGGATGCGAGCGGCGGCCGCTCATGCGCACGATGATCTCCTCGAACGGCACGTCGATTTCCAGCACGTAGTCGATCGCGACGCCGGCCTGCTTCATCGCTTCCGCCTGCGGAATGGTGCGCGGGAAACCGTCGAACAGATAGCCGTTCGCGCAGTCCGGTTGCTGCAGACGCTCTTTCACCAGGTTGATGATCAGCTCGTCGGTGACCAGTTCACCGGCATCCATGAAACGCTTTGCTTCGATGCCGAGCGGCGTGCCCGCCTTGACGGCGGCACGCAGCATGTCACCGGTGGAAATTTGCGGAATGCCGAATTTTTCCTTGATGAAAGTCGCCTGAGTGCCCTTACCCGCGCCGGGCGCACCCAAAAGAATCAAACGCATGTGATATCTCCAGATCTATGTGAATTCTTTGGTGGCGCTGCAGCCATCCCACGATTCGTCAAGGGACCCGCATCGAACTGCCGTTTAGGGTCTCGCGCTGCACATCGAATACGACGGCGCTGCAAGACCGAAATGGTGCGACCGGGCAAACCCTTACTTTCGCTGCTCAACGGGAGGCGCAAAGAGGCGCGCACAACCGTCCGATTATGCCACGGGTTTTTACGCTCAAGACCCGAATAAAGCCTGCACGCGCGCGAGATCGGCGGGCGTGTCGACGCCGGGAAGCGGCACGTCGCGGGTCACGAGCACCGCAATGCGCTCGCCGTGCCACATCGCGCGCAGTTGCTCGAGCGCCTCGGCCTGTTCGATCGGCGAGATCGCAAGGCTCGGGTATGTGCGCAGAAATTGGGCGCGATAAGCGTACAAGCCGATGTGCCTGTGGACGACCACGGGCGCGGGCGGCGTTGGCATCTCAGTGATATTGGGCCAATGCGGCTGATAGGCGTCGCGCGCCCAGGGAATCGGCGCGCGCGAGAAGTACAGCGCGACGCCACGTGCATCGATCACGACCTTGACGACGTTCGGATTGAAGATCTCGGCGGGGTCGGTGATCGGGTGCGCGGCGGTGGCGATCGCGCAGCCGCCGCTGGCCGCGAGGTGCGACGCCACGCCGCACACGAGCGCCGGATCGATCAACGGTTCGTCGCCTTGCACGTTCACCACGATCGTCTCGTTGCTCCAGCCGAATTGCGCCGCGACTTCCGCGAGACGGTCGGTGCCCGACGGATGATCGGCGCGCGTCAGCACGGCTTCGAAGCCGTGCTCGCGGGCCACGTCGAGTACCGACTGCGCGTCCGACGCGATCAGCACCTGTTGCGCGCCCGATTCGCGCGCGCGTTCGGCGACCCGCACCACCATCGGCTTGCCGCCGATGTCGGCGAGCGGCTTGTTGGGCAGACGCGTCGAGGCGAGCCGGGCCGGCACGACGGCGACGAACGGGGGAGGGTTGACGTTAGCGTGGGTCATCGGAAAGACGGGCGGCGGTGGGACGGGGAAGTAAGCGGCCGCGAATGCAGCGGACGCGGACAGGAAAGGCTGCACATGCGGATCGCGGACGCAGCGTGAAAACGTGGGTGAGAAGCTCGGCTCAGAAGCTCGGATCAGAAGCACCAACCAGAAGCACGACTCGGTGGCGCTGCTCAAACCCACGGGGCGCCGCGACCGCAGCCGCCTCGCGCAAGCAAAGCCGATCCAGCGAACTCAAGCCACGGAGCCCGGATTCAGATCCACCGGCGTGCCTTCCACGGTCTGCCGCGCTTCGTCGACGAGCATGACGGGAATGCCGTCGCGGATCGGGTAGGCGAGCTTGTCCGCGTTGCAGATCAGTTCCTGCGCGGCGCGGTCGTAGCTGAGCGGGCCCTTGCAGATCGGGCAGACGAGAATTTCAAGCAGGCGAGCGTCCACGGACTTTCTCCACAACTAATGCAATGAGGCGATGATCGAGCGCGGCTTCGACCGGGACAACCCAGATGCGCGCGTCGTGCCAGGACCCTAATTTTACCGCATCCTTTTCCGTTATCAGGATGGCATCGGCGTCCACGTCGGTAAACGGATTGCGCTCGAACGCGTAGTGATCGCGCAGCGCGCGGGTGGCGGGCGTGAGACCGGCGGCGCGCAGCGTGGCGAAAAAGCGCTCCGGCGCACCGATGCCGGCTGCGGCCAGCACGCGCTCGCCCTGGAATTGCGCGAGCGGACGGCGCAGCGCCGGATTGTCGAGATGCCACGCGTCGGCGGGCGCCAGTTGCAGCGCGAACGTGTTCGGCCACGCGGGCAAGGTACGCGCATACGGATCGTTGATCAGCGTCGCGTCGCGGCGGCGCGACAGCGGCTCGCGCAACGGCCCGGCCGGCAGCAGAAAACCGTTGCCGCCGAGCCGGTGGTCGAACACGACCAGTTCGGCGTCGCGCGCGAGACGGTAATGCTGCAAACCGTCGTCGCTCACGATCACGTCGACGTCGCGATGCGCGGCGCACAGCGTCTGCGCGGCCGCCACGCGATCCGGACAGACCCACACCGGCGCGCCGGTGCGGCGCGCGATCAGCAACGGCTCGTCGCCGCCGACGCTCGCTGCGGAGGCGGGCGTGACCGGCGTCGGCTTTTTCACGCGCGCGCCGTAGCCACGCGACACCACGCCGGGTTCGAAGCCCGCCGCGCGCAGGGCTTCGACCAGCGCGATCACGGTCGGTGTCTTGCCGGTGCCGCCGACGGTCACATTGCCGACCACCACCACCGGCACGCCGACGCGCACGGACTTCAGCCAGCCGAGCGAGAAGGCGGCGCGGCGCGCGGCGGCAATCGCGCCGAACACGCAGGCGAAAGGCGTCAGCGCCCACGCAAGCGGGCCGCGCTGTTGCCATTCACGCGCAAGGCGGGCTTCGAAGCGGTCGTTGAGGTTGCTCATCGGCAGGCCGCATGAACGAGCGGCGCGCCGCTCGTCGCAAAGGTCGGGGACGGCGACGCGGAGGCGCTAGGCGCAATACGCGGGGCAGGCATCAACGCGGTTCTCCTGGCGGTCGAAAAAGTGAAGCGGAAATGAAGCTGCGGCGGCATCCCATGCATTTGCGCCGCATGCCACGCCGTATGCCGTAATGGCGGGTCCGGCACAGCGTTCGGCATGCCGTCGAACCCGCCACTCTAGCGCGCGTGCGTCCCGCCCGGCAAGTCGCGGGCCTCGCGCCGCGCGCCGGGCGAGCGCATCGGACGATGCCCACAGCCTGTGGATAACTTTGTGGAAAACCTGCCATCCAATGGGCCGGGAGGGCCGTCGCGAGTACTGCTGATCGGCAATCATTCTCGTTGGTGAGATAGAAATACGATATAAATCAAAGGCATGCCTGGAATTCACGTGATCTGGCGAATGCTCTGGCGGTATTCGTCGAGCGCGTCCCGCCATGTGGACACTTTTAACAATTCAACCGCGGTGCTGGACGCCGATAGCCGGTCGGTCTATCGTCTGTCCGGCCAGTCACGGATATTCCCTGCATGAATCCCGAAAGTCCTTTTTCTTCGTCCGCCATGCCCGGCGGTGAGATCGTCGTTCCCGTGTCCGCGCTCAATCGAGCGATCGGCACGATGCTCGAACGCTCGTTTCCGCTCGTCTGGGTGGCCGGAGAAGTGTCGAACTTCACGCGCGCCGCGAGCGGCCATTGGTATTTCTCGATCAAGGACGCGCAGGCGCAGATGCGCTGCGTGATGTTCCGCGGCCGGGCGCAGTACGCGGAGTTCACGCCGCGCGAAGGCGACCGCATCGAGGTACGCGCGCTCGTGACCATGTACGAGCCGCGCGGCGAACTGCAACTGAATGTCGAGGCGGTACGCCGCACGGGGCAGGGGCGTCTGTACGAAGCGTTCTTGAGGCTCAAGGCGCAGCTCGAAGCCGAAGGGCTCTTCGCCGCTGAACGGAAACGCGCGTTGCCGGCCCATCCGCGCGCGATCGGCATCGTGACGTCGCTGCAGGCCGCCGCGTTGCGTGATGTGTTGACCACTTTGTGCCGCCGCGCGCCGCATATTCCGGTGATCGTCTACCCGGCGCCGGTGCAGGGAGTGGGTGTGAGCGCCAAACTCGCCGCGATGGTCGACGCGGCGAGCGCGCGGCGCGAAGTCGACGTGCTGATCGTGTGCCGCGGCGGCGGCTCGATCGAAGACCTGTGGGCGTTCAACGAAGAAGTGCTGGCGCGCGCGATCGCGGAAAGCGCGATACCGGTGGTGAGCGGCGTCGGTCACGAAACCGATTTCACGATCGCCGATTTCGCCGCCGACGTGCGCGCGCCCACGCCGACCGGCGCCGCCGAACTCGTCAGTCCGCAGCGCGTGTTGTTGTTGCGCGAACTCGATCATCGGCACGCGACGCTCGCGCGCGGCTTCGGCCGCATGATGGAGCGGCGCGCGCAACAGCTCGACTGGCTCGCGCGCAGGCTCGTGTCGCCGGCCGAGCGCCTTGCGCGGCAACGCACGCATCTGCAGCAACTGAGCGTGCGCCTGGCGTCGGCGGGCGCGCGTCCGGTGCGTGACGCGCGAGCGCGGTTTTCTCTGCTGCAGATGCGCTGGCAGCGCTGGCGTCCGGACCTCGCCGCGCATCAGGCAAAGCTCGGCAATCTCACGCAGCGGCTGGACGCGGCATTGTTACGCCAGCATGAACGTCAGACCGCGCGCATTGCAACACTTGCCGCGCGGCTCGAAGTGCTGAGTCCGCAGCGCACGCTCGAGCGTGGTTATGCGGCCGTGCTGGATGCGCAAAGCGGACGCGCGGTGCGCGCGCCGTCGTCGTTGAAACCGGGCCGGCGCCTCACGGTGCATCTCGCGGAAGGCGCCGCGGACATCGCGCTCGCCGATGTGCAACCGCGCCTTACCGACGGTTTCTGACATTTTGCCGACAGCCCGCAGCGGCGTATTTTCGACCTTCGCATGGACCGGGCACACGCGATGCGAGAGCACTCATTACGCTTTATTCGCGGCAGTTTCACCGATGCCGTGCATAAAGTCCGTTGGTTTGCGGGGTTATTCCAACTCGCCTACAATCGAGTGCTCTATAGCGTTATCCGCAGACTCCCCACAACAGATACAGACAGAAGGAAAGCACCATGGAACATACGCTCCCGCCGCTGCCGTTCGCGAAAAACGCACTCGCTCCGCACATGTCGGAAGAGACGCTCGAATTTCACTACGGCAAGCATCACCAGACCTATGTGACCAACCTGAACAATCTGATCAAGGGCACGGAGTTCGAGAACCTGTCGCTTGAAGAAATCGTCAAGAAGTCCTCCGGCGGCATCTTCAACAACGCGGCTCAAGTGTGGAACCACACGTTCTTCTGGAACAGCCTGTCGCCGCAAGGTGGCGGCGCACCGACCGGCGCGCTGGCTGACGCGATCAACGCCAAGTGGGGTTCGTTCGACAAGTTCAAGGAAGAGTTCGCGAAGACCGCGGTCGGCACGTTCGGCTCGGGCTGGGCATGGCTGGTGAAGAAGGCAGACGGTTCGCTCGACCTGGTGTCGACGAGCAATGCCGCCACGCCGCTGACCACCGACGCCAAGGCACTGGTCACGATCGACGTGTGGGAACATGCGTACTACATCGACTATCGCAATGCGCGTCCGAAATTCGTCGAGGCATACTGGAACATCGTCAACTGGGAATTCGCATCGAAGAACTTCGCGTGACATTGCCGGTGAGCTTGAGTGCGGCGCGATAGACAGGCTGGGCAATCCAGGCGCGGCGTTGTGCGGTAAAGCTTGATAGCTGACAAGAAAGCCCTCGAACGTGAGGGCTTTTCTTTTTTGTGGCGCTGGGTTTGGTGTGGTTGCCGGAAGCCGATTCGCCGATAAAGGGGTATAGCCATTGCTCGCCGTGCTGCGTCGGTGAAACGCGCGAGCGATGCGTAGGATTGCTTCTCACGCGCTGCGGCACGTCGTCTAGCTTTGGACCTGCTGTGCGTGCGCGGGCCTATGGCTCCTGTGCCACGGCTGACACAATCTTTGTCACAGATAGTAACCACACCAACACGCGTAACGCTCGCGCAGGCCGCCGGCGGCGCGTCCATATGTAAGCGAAAAACATACGGTAACCATCTCGTAAACACGATTTGCGCGGATTGGCCTAACGTGTGTTTCCCATCCCATGCAAGCTGCGCCACCATGATCTCAAGTCTTAAACCGATGCGCGTCGCGTTACCTGTCGGCGCCGTCGCACTCGCGTTCCTCGGCGGCTGTGCGGTGGTGCCGCCGAGCGGTCCCTCCGTGGTCGCGCTGCCGCGCAGCGGCCAGTCGCTCAACCAGTTCCAGCAGGACGACTACGCGTGCCGCGATTACGCCTTCCGCTCCTCTGACGCGACGGGCGCGTCGCAGAGCTCCACCGCGAACAGCGTCAACAGTGCCGCCGTCGGCACGCTCGGCGGCGCCGCGGTCGGCGCGCTCCTCGGCGCGGCAGCCGGCAACGCGGGCGCGGGCGCGGCCATCGGTGCGGGCAGCGGCCTGCTGCTCGGTGGTGCTGCCGGCGCGAACGGCGCGCAGTATTCGGCCAATAGCCTCCAGGCCCGATACGACGCCGCATACGCTCAGTGCATGACATCGAAGGGCAACACGATTTCACAGCCGCAGATGCCGGTCTACGCGCCGCAGCCGGTCTATGCGCCCCAGCCGGTATATGTTGCGCCGCCGCCGCGTTACTACGGGCCGCCGCCGGTAATGTACGCCCCCTATCCGTACTACTGATCGAACCTCGCCGAGCAATCTTTCGCGTCGCCGTCACTACGGGCCACGTATGGCGGACAGATGCGAAACGATGGCGTTAGATGCCTCTGCAAAGGGGGTACGGTTAGTCTGCCGTAAGGCGATCCATGTATCAGCGATCCGGGAGACGCGCGTGGCGGACTCTTTTCCTGCGGCACGCGACGTGATTCACGGAGCGCACCGTTCGTTGTGCGGAGCTGGCCGTCGCATCGTTTAAAAGACGAGGCGAATATGCTGATCTCGCAAGGTGGTGCTGAGACGCCTGAGCCGAGCTTGTGGTCCCGTGTGTCCGCGATGGCGGCGACTGTCGTCGTTGCCTGCTGTTTCGCTTCATGTGGCGGCTCGGGCGGCTCTCCCGAAGTGGCGGCGGGTTCGGCGAGCGGCGGCGGGAGTGGCGGCGACACCGCGAGCGGCGCGGGTTCGAGTGGCACCGGCACAAGCGGCCGCGGGTCCGGCTCCGGGTCGGGGTCCGGCTCGGGCGGCACCGGCATGAGCGGCGGTGGGGCCGGCACGGGTGGCACACCAGCGACACCGACTGTCTACGCCACCGACGTGCTGATGCATCACAACGACCTCGGCCGCACCGGCCAGATGCTCGCCGAGACAACGCTCACGCCCGCGAACGTCAATTCGGGCAGCTTCGGCAAAGTCGCGTTTCTCCCCGCGGACGGCAAGGTCGACGGACAACCGCTCTTCGTCACGGGCCTGTCGATCGGCGGCACGCCACATGACGTGGTCTATGTCGTCACCGAACACAACAGCGTCTATGCCTATGACGCCGCCACTTTCGCGCAATTGTGGAAAGTCTCGCTGACCGGCAGCGGCGAAACGCCGAGCGATAATCGCGGCTGCCAGGACATCACCCCCGAAATCGGTATTACATCGACGCCGGTCGTCGACCGCAATCGCGGCGCGAACGGCGTGCTGTACGCCGTGGGGATGACCAGGGACGGCAGCGGCGCATACCGTCACCGGCTGCATGCGCTCGACCTGGCTACCGGCGCGGAGGTGCTGGGCGGTCCGACGGAAATCGCCGCGGCTTATCCAGGCAACGGCTCGGGAAGCGTTAACGGCGTCATCACGTTCGATCCGGCGCTGCATACCGAACGCGCGGCGCTCACGCTGGTCGGCGGCAACATTTATATGGGCTGGACCGCGCACTGCATGTCGGGCGCGTACACCGGCTGGCTGATGGCCTATAGCGCCGATACGCTGAAACAGACCGGTGTGCTCAACATCACGCCGAACGGCAGCCAGGGATCGATCTGGATGGCGGGGTCGGGGATGGCGTCGGACGGCACGTCGCTCTATGTCGTGGACGGCAACGGCACGTTCGGCACCACGCTGAACGCCCAAGGTTTTCCCGTGGACGGCGACTTCGGCAACTCGCTGATGAAGCTGTCATTGGGCAACCTTCGGGTCACCGACTATTTCGCGATGTCCAACGTCGTGGCGGAGGCCAACGCCGACGACGATTTCGGTTCGGGCGGCGTGATGCTGTTGCCGGATCAGACGACGGCGAGCGGCACGGTCAAACATCTCGCGGTGGTGGCCGGCAAAAATAATCGCATCTATGCGCTCGATCGCGACTCGATGGGCAAATTCAATCCGGCCACCAACAATATCTGGCAGGAGTTGATCGGCACGCTCGCGGGCGGCATCTGGGGATCGCCGGCTTACTACAACGGCGTGGTCTATTACGGCGGTTTGAATGACAACCTGAAGGCGCTGCCGGTCGCCGGGGCGTTGCTCGCCACCACCGCCTCGTCGAAGAGCCCGAGCACCTTCCCGTACCCCGGAGCGACGCCGGCCGTATCGGCCAACGCTGCAAGCAACGGCATTGTCTGGGCGGCGGAAAACGGCACGACCGGCGCATTGCATGCGTACGACGCCGGCAATCTCGCCAACGAGCTGTACAACAGCAATCAGGCCGGCACGCGCGATCAATGGGGCGCGGGCAACAAGTTCATCACGCCGATGATCGCGCGCGGCAAAGTGTACGTAGGCGCGACCAACGGTGTCGCGGTGTTTGGCTTGCGGTGACGTGGCGCGGTTCACATCACGCAACCCGAGACGTTACTCCGCGTCGCTCGTAGCCGCTGTCTTACGCGGACGGCGGCTGCGCGGCGCGGTTTTGCGCGCGGCCTTTTTTGCAGGCGCGGGCGCTTCTTCTTCACTGACAGACTGTGCCGGTGTTTCAGCAAGCGCTGCGATCTCAGGTATCTCGTCGATCGCTCGTGGTGCGTTCTTCCTCGCCTTCTTGGCGGCCGTCTTGCGCGGCGTGCGTTCCTTGCGTCGTTTGGGCTGCGCACCGTTCGCTTGCTGCTCGCCTGCGTTGCCTTCGCTGGCCGGTTCGGCCGGAGCGGTTTCCGGTTCTGCCCAGGACCCCTCCGGCTGCCCAGGAATCGGCTCGCTGCCTGCAGGCGCGTGCCGATGCGCTTCTTCAGCTTGAGCTTGTGTGCTTGCGCCGTGTTCGGCAGACGCGCGCTCTTCGTGGACGGCTTCCTGCTGGCCACGGCCTGTCTTGCGATTGCCGCGACCCCGGCGGCGCGACTCGTGTTTGCCGCTCGACTCGGCGATCGCCGCTTCGGCAACCTGCGCCTCGTACAGTTGTTCCGCCGATTCCGCGGCTTCGCTCGACTCGCTCGCGTGTTCGCCTGCTACATTCGCTCCCGTGCTGCGATAGACGTACGCGCCCGACTTCTCGTCACGACCGAACTCGAGCAGCCCGCGCGCATGCGCCTCTTCCAGCAGATTGCCGAATGCGCGAAAACCGTAGTACGTCTCGTTGAAATCCGGCTTGCGGCGCTTGATCGCGTTCTTCAGCACCGAGGCCCAGATCTTGCCGCTGTCGCCACGTTCGGACGCGAGCGCGTCGAACGTTTGCACCGCTATCTCGACCGCCTTGGTACGGCGTTTTTCCAGGTCTTCCTTATTGCGGCTTTTCTCTTCGTCGGGCGTGCGTTTGGCCGCCGGCTGCGCCGCTTGTTGCGGACGTGACGACTCGCGTTTGGCGACCGTGCGCTGACTTTCGCGCACGAGGTCGTCGTAGAAGAAAAACTCGTCGCAATTCGCGATCAGCAGGTCGGAGGTGGACTGCTGCACGCCGACGCCGATCACCTGCTTCGCGTTTTCGCGCAGCTTCGACACCAGCGGCGAAAAATCCGAGTCGCCGCTAATGATGACGAACGTATTGACGTGCGATTTCGTGTAGCAGAGGTCGAGTGCATCGACCACGAGCCGGATGTCGGCGGAATTCTTGCCCGATTGGCGCACGTGTGGAATCTCGATCAACTCGAAATTGGCCTCGTGCATCGCGCCTTTGAAGCTCTTGTAACGGTCCCAGTCGCAATACGCTTTCTTCACGACAATGCTGCCCTTGAGCAGCAGGCGTTCGAGCACCAGCTTGATGTCGAACTTGTCGTACTTTGCGTCGCGCACGCCGAGCGCGACGTTTTCGAAGTCGCAAAATAGCGCCATGCTGACAGTTTCGTTGGATGACGCCATATATATCTCCATTGAAGCGAACGTCGAATTCGACGAATCGCGACCATGATAGCGATTCCAGCGGAGGTGATCAGCTTTTGTGTTCCGGGCGCACCGATGCGGCAAGAAAAAACGTCCTGACAGTAAGCGTTTTCTCGCGAAAATTCAGGAGCGCGAAAATCGTTTCCCGAAGCCCGCTTCGGTTGGTAGAACAGCAGGCGGACGTGCCGCGCTACATGTTGTTGTAACGAGTTGTGCTGGTTAGCGCCGCGCGACTTTCCAGCACGTCGTCGATCAATCCGTATGCCTTCGCGCCGTCTGCCGACATGAAGTTGTCGCGATCGGTATCGCGCGCGATCTCCTCGACGCCGCGCCCCGTGCGTTCGGCCATCATGCCGTTCAGGCGTTCACGCAGATACAGCACTTCCTTTGCCTGAATTTCGACGTCCGCGGCGGTGCCCTGGCTGCCGCCCGACGGCTGGTGAATCATGATGCGCGCGTTCGGCAACGCATACCGCTTGCCGCGCTGGCCCGCGGTGAGCAGGAAGGTGCCCATGCTGGCGGCGAAGCCGGTGCACAAGGTGGACACCTCCGGCTTGATGAACTGCATGGTGTCGTAAATGGCGAGGCCGTCGTACACCGAGCCGCCCGGCGAATTGATGTAAAAAGAAATATCCTTGTCGGGGTTCTCGGACTCCAGGAACAGCAACTGCGCGACGATCAGACTGGCCGACTGTTCGTTCACCGGGCCGACCAGAAAGACGATGCGCTCGCGCAGCAAACGCGAATAGATGTCGTACGCGCGCTCGCCACGCCCGGATTGCTCGATGACGGTGGGCACGAGGCCGAGTCCGGTGACCGACGAATAGTTGAAGTGCATATTTGCCCCAGGTGATGCGGCGCCGCGCCGATAGTCGGCAGCGGCACCTGATTCGAAACGGCGCGCACGAATTGCGCTGGTTACTGTTCCTATGACGAGGCGGCGTCATCCGGCGTGACAGAAATATTTTTGCGTCGAGCTGTCACATCGGCCGGCGCCCAGCCGTCAAGCTGAAAGGACGCCGACAGCGTTGCGCGCCCGGACAAACTCGCAGGCAGGGCGTCGCGCCCTTTTCACCACGAACGATCTGGAGGTCTACCAATGACGGAACAAGGAATCGACAAGGCATCCAGTTTCGAGGCCGTGCGCGCCCGCCTGCTCGCGCTGGCGTACCGCATGCTGGGCAGCCGCGCCGAAGCGGAAGACGTGGTGCAGGACGTCTGGCTCAAATGGCATCTCGCCGATACCCAGGAGGTGCGCATGCCGGCCGCCTGGCTCACCACGATCACCACGCGCGCGGCGATCGACCGGCTGCGGCATGTGCGGCGCGAACGTGCGTCGCAGGCCGCCGGCTGGTTGCCGGAGCCGTGGCTCGATGAGCTGGCGCCGTCGGCCGAGGAACTGGCCTTGCGCGCGGCGGAAATGTCCTACGGCGTGATGCTGCTGCTCGAACGTCTGAAACCCGACGAACGTGCGGCGTTCGTGCTGCACGAAGCCTTCGATTGCGACTACGCGGAGATCGCGACAATCCTCGAGCGCACGCCGGCTGCGTGCCGGCAGATCGTCCATCGGGCCAAGGCACGCTTGCGGCGCGCGGGCGCGCCGATGGAGCGGCCCGACCCCGCCGCCCATGCGCGGATCGTGGAGGGCCTGCGCACGGCGCTGGAGGCGCAGGACCGGGCCGGCTTGCTGCGTCTCTTTAGCGACGCCCCGGAAGTCGTCAGCGACGCGCCGGTGTGCGAGCACGAGCCGGCAATGGCGGGCTGGATGGAGAAGGTGACGTCGCTCGCGCGGCAGGCGAGCCATGCGGAGGTCGTGTCGGTGGAGGGCGCAATGTGCATTGCGTTGCTCTCCGAGGGCGAGGTTGTCGGCTTGATCGACGTGTCCACGAATGGCGTCACGGGCGGTCCGGCGAAGATCGTCGCGTTGCGCGCCGTGACCAGCGCCGCGCGTTTGCAGGCAGCCAACCGTGTGCTCGGCCGCCTGGCTGTCACGCAATTGCTCGCGCGAATCCAGCACGGCCCGGCGGCCCCAATGGCGTCAGCGGCCGCAGTTGCCCCAGTTGCCTCAGTTACGATGAGCCGCTACTTCCCAGTTGATGTCGACGCATAGCACCTGGGTGCCGTGCGGCGTGTGCGCGGCGATCGAGGCCGTCACGCACAGGTGTGCTTCGTTGATCGACAGATAGGGCGGCGTGAGATGCACATGGCCGGGCATGCGCATCGCCTGGATAAAGTAAGGCCGGCGCTCCCAGCTCGCGCCTTCCGAATGCAGCAGCGGGCGAAAGCGCTTGGCGCGTTGCGAGGCGCGCCCCGGCGGCAGCAGGTTGTCGCCGATCTGCCGGCCCGAACCGTCGAGCACGAAGCAGCGCGCCGTTTCGCCGAGCGTGAGTAGCGGCGCCGTCGCGTGAGGAACCGGCTCGCCCGCAACGAGTTGCGCGGCCGCCGTTTCCAGCGCCGTAACGTACGGGGCGAGCCGCGCGGATTGCGCGCGTTCGCGCTCGGCCACCCGCTCGCGCAGCGCCGCGGAGAGCGAGTCCATCAAACCGGCCGCCGCTTGCGGCTTGACCGGTTCCACGCTCGGGCCCGCGAAGAACGCGCCTTGCACGAAGTCCACGTTGCATTCCAGCGCGATCAGCGCGTCGCGTTCGGTGGTCAGGCCGCCCATCAGCACCAGTTGCCCGGATTCGTGCAGCAGCGAGACAAGGCCCGGCAGCACGCGTTCGATATGCGAGTGTTCGCTGGCCTGCGCGAGAATGCAGCGGTCGAGCGTGACGATGTCCGGCCGCAGATTCCACACCCGGTCAATGTTCGAATGCTTCGCGCCGAAGCCGTCGAGCGCGATCAGGAAGCCGGATTTGCGCAGCGCGTCGATGATTTCTGCGAAGCGCGTGGTTTCGCCGCCCGCCTGCTCGGACACTTCCAGCACCACCCGTTGCGGCGGCAGGCCGAGCGCCTTGAGGCCGGCAAGCAGCGCGTCGCCGTAGCTGGTGTCCATCAGCGCGGCCGGATGGAGACTCAGGAAGAGCCATTCGTCGTGACTGTCGAATGCGTTGAAGTTGCCGAGATGCAGCGATTCGGCAAGCCGTCCGAGCTCCAGCAGGTCGCCGCGCCGCGCGGCTTGCGTGAAAACTTCGTGCGAGGGCACTTGCAGCGCATGTTCGTCGTGTGCGCGCAGCGACGCGTGATAACCGATCGCGCGCCGGTGCGATACCGAGAAAACCGGCTGAAACACGCTGAAAACAGTGTAGCCGCCGTATAGGACAGTGCGCCGCGCGCCTTCGTCGCCGGCCATCGGGCGCGGCGGCTGGAAGCCGGGAGGATCGAGTTCGATCATGCTCATCATGTCAGTCGTGTGGAGGTGGCGGCGCGCTTGCCTGCTCGGCTCGAGTCCGCACGCACAAAGTGTAAGTTTATAGGATAGCGAGCAAGATCTATGCAAGTGCTGAAACACAACGTGCGCGCGCGCCGGCCGCGCTCATAAGCGACGATTGTGCGTCAGGGGGGCGCGAAGGCGATCGTTCGCACTTCGCTGGTGCGGCGCTCGCCCCGTTGCGGTTCGTCGGCGGCTCTTCGGCTGCTCGTCACTGGCTCTCGTCCAGGAGCGCCGGCGGTTCGCCGCCCGATCGCAGCCCGTTCGCCGGCGGGCTCCGCCAAGCCTCAGGTGCGCTCCGAAGGATCGGTCTTCTTCGCTGGCGTGCGGATGTCCGGCGACAGCTGCGCGAAGATCCACGACGAGCCCGCCGTGATGATGCCGACACACAGGAACGTCGCATGAAACGCGGGCAGCGAGTTGGCGGCGGTCACGCGCGGCAGCAGGCCGGTGAAGGTGGCGAGCAGGGCGCCGGCCACCGTCACGCCGAGGCTCATCGAGAGCATTTGCACCAGCGAGAACAGGCTGTTGCCGCTGCTCGCGCCGCCGGTGCCGAGGTCCTTGAGCGTCAGCGTGTTCATCGCGGTGAACTGCATCGAGTTGACGCCGCCGAAGAACGCCAGTTGCACGAGCCGCAGCCACAGCGGCTGATCCGTGCTGGTGAGCGCGAAGCTTGCCATCGTCAAGCCGACCAGCACCGTGTTGACGATCAACACGCGCCGATAGCTGTACTTGAGGATCAGTGTCGTCACGAGGCGTTTGGACGCCATGCCCGCAGCCGCCACCGGCAGCATCATCATGCCGGCCTCGAATGCGCTATAGCCGAGACTCACCTGCAATAGCAGAGGAATCAGATACGGCATCGCGCCGCTGCCGATCCGCGCGAACAGATTGCCGAGCAGGCCGACGCTGAAGGTGTGGATCTTGAAGAGGTCGAGCGAGAAAATCGGCGCGGGTTCGCGCACCGCGTGCAAACCGTACGCGACGAAACAGGCGAGGCTCAGAATCAGCAGCACCAGAACCGTGGCGTGTTGAATGCCGAATTCGGTACGGCCGTCGAGCGCGAACGAAATCGCCACCATGCCGACGATCAGCAGCAGATAGCCTTTCATGTCGAACTTGCCGACGTGTTCGTTGCGGCTATCCGGCATGAAGATGAACGTGGCGATGCAACCGACGATGCCCACCGGCACGTTGATCAGAAAGATCCAGTGCCACGAGGCGATCTTCACGAGCCAGCCGCCGAGCGTCGGGCCGATCAACGGTCCGATCAAGCCCGGGATCGCGACGAACGACAAGGCCGGCAAATAGCGTTCCGCCGGAAAGGTGCGCAGCACGGCAAGCCGTCCGACCGGCAGCAGCATCGCGCCGCCCACGCCTTGCACGATGCGGAAGATCACCAGTTGATTCAGCGTATGCGCGTTCGCGCATAGCAAGGAGCCGACCGCGAACACGAGAATCGCGCTGAAGAACACGCGCCGCGTGCCGAGTTTGTCGGCGAGCCAGCCGGACACCGGGATCATCACCGCCATCGTTAGCGAATAGGCGATTACCACCGATTGCATGCGCAGCGGCAACTCGCCGAGGCTCGTCGCCATCGCGGGGAGCGCGGTGTTGACGATCGTCGAGTCGAGCGTCTGCATGAAGAAGCCGGTGGCGACCAGCCACAGCATCACGGTGAGTGAGCGGGCCGAGGGCGCCGATGGGGCTGAAGTGGTGTGAGCGGTGGCGGGCGGGGTCGGCGGCGTGGACATGGAGAGCGCTTAGGCGCGCAGAGGCTGGCTGGGACTCGCTATTCTAGGGAAAAGCACGGCCCGGCGCAGCGGATGTGCGGGTGGAATGGCGCGAGTCAGTCGCGCAAGTCCGGCAACGCCGCCGCTGCATGAAAGAACGCCTGCGCACGCAGCTCATTGCCGAACGCCGCGTGAATCCTGATCCATGGGCTCACCTCCATGTTCGGCCGGAAGTAGTGGCCGGGCGCCACCGTCACGCCCAACGGCGCGCCACATTCCACCAGCCGTTCGGCGTTCTCCACATGCGGCACGCGCGCCCACAGAAACTTGCCGCCGACGGGCTTTTCGAACAGTTCCCAGCCGGCGTCTTCCAGCGTCTGGATGGTCGAACCGAGCGCGTCGCGCATGCGGCGGCGCAGGCGCTCCAGATATTTGCGGTACGCGCCGCGCTCCAGCAGCGACACCGCGACCGCTTCGGCAAAGCGCGAGCCGCCAATGCTCGTCAGCATCTTGATGTCGGCCAGATCCTTGATGATCGCGTGGCTCGCCACCACGCAGCCGATCCGCAGGGACGACGACAGCGTCTTCGACAGCCCGCCGATGTAGATCACGTGTTCGAGCTGGTCGAGGGTCGCGAGGCGGTCGGTGGGGTCGGTCTGAAAATCGGCGTAGATGTCGTCCTCGATGATCGAGAAGCCGTGCTCGCGCGCCAGTTGCAGCAGCCGGAACGCCACCGGCGGCGCGACCGTGGTGCCCGTCGGATTGTGGAACACGGTGTTGATGAACAGCAGCTTGGGCCGGTGCATCTTCAACTGTGCCTGCATGACATCCAGATCGGGACCGCTGCGGGTGCGCGGAATGCCGACCAGTTTCACGCCGTGCAGCTTCAGCAGGCCGTACAGGTTGTAGTAGCCAGGGTCCTCGACAAAGATCGTGTCGCCCGCCTTGAGCATGTAGCGCATCAGCAGATCGAACGCCTGGCTCGCGCCGTTGGTGATCAGGATTTGCGACGCATCCGCCTGAATCCCCAACTGGCCGATGCGGCCTTGCAAATGTTCGCGCAAGGTGACGTTGCCGAGCGGGGTGGCGTAATCGACCATGCTCGCGGGGTCCGTGCGCGAAACGTGGCGGATCGCCTGGGCGATGGCGTCCGTGTCGCGCCAGCCTTCGGGAATGAAGCCGCTGCCGAGTTTGAGGGTCTCGCCCGGATGATTGAACTGCTGGAGGATGTGGTCCGATTCGTCCTCGGCGCGGCGCGGGTCCGACGTGCCCTGGCAATGCGTGTTCGCCGGCTGGCGATCGGCGACGTAAAAGCCGGAGCCGTGGCGCGAGTCCACATAGCCGAGCGACACCAGCCGGTCGTAAGCCTCGATCACGGGAAAGCGGCTCACACCATAGTCGGCCGCGAACTGGCGGATCGACGGCAGCTTCGAGCCGGGACGCGCGATGCGCGACCGGATCCACACGGTGATGCCCGTGACGATCTGCTCCGTGAGCGGCACGCCGTTGTCGCGATCGAGTGAGATGTCGAGTTTCATGCGGTACTTTCCTTCGCCCTGGCGGCCTGCGCTTTGAGCGGGCGTTACCGTTTCGTCAGGCGCAATCGTCGCCAACTGTCCGGTTTTTCGACTGAACAGTTCCGATGTAACTGTTCGGAACTGTGCATGGGTTTCTGATGATCGCACGTCAATAATCAATACAACGGAAAAGTTCTTTGAAGGAGAAAGGCGATGCGTGAAGTCCGGATTTTCGAATTGGAACATGACGAGCCCGCGGCGGCCTGGCGTGTCGCGCGTCCGTCGATCTTCAAGGTGATCTCGGGCGAGATCTGGCTGACCGTCGAAGGCGGCAGCGAGGATCACTGGCTCGCAACGGGGCAGTCGATCGAGTTGCCGCGCAAAGCGGTGGCCTGGGTCAGCGCGGGGCAGGCCGGCGCGCGTTTCGCGTTGGCTAGCGGCTCGGAGCGCACAGCAACGAGGCCGGTGCTCGACTTACCCGTGTTGCGCTGGCTGCCGCGCTGGTTGGGCGTCGCTTGAGAACGGCTGTGACGTCACGGAGCGCTCCGCTGGTGCGTCTCGCAGCCGCGCGGTTTGAACGCCGCGCGCTGGATCGCGCCCCGCCGCGCGCTACTTCCTCAACTCCGCCACGAAATCGTAGTAGTCGTTCCGGCAGTACGTGTCGGTCAACTCGATCGCCCGCTGATCGGCCGTGTAGCCCACGCGGGTGATCAACAGCAGCGCCTCGTTCGGGGCGATGCTCATCTGCTGCGCGATTTCGTCGTTCGCGTTCACCGCGCGAAAATGTTGCAGCGCGCGGACGATCGTCAGTCCGCGATTCTCCAGGTACGTGTACAACGAATCGCCGATCGCCTGCGGATCGGGAATCACAGCAGCCGGAAAGGTGGAGTTCTCCACCGCCATCACGATGCCGTCAGCCAGGCGCAAGCGCCGCAGCCGGGTCACCGCCGCCGCCGGCGACAAACCGAGCTGGATCACTTCATCGCGGTTAGCCGGCGAAATCTCGCGCGACAGCCACTTCGAACTCGGCGTAAAACCGCGCCGCCGCAGCATTTCGCTGAAGCTCGACAGACGCGACAGCGGATCTTCATAGCGCGGCGTGATGAAACTGCCCGCGCCCTGGGTGCGCCGGATCAAACCCTGCTCGACCAGTAAGGCAATCGCCTTGCGCGACGTGATTCGCGATACGCCGAGCGCCTCGGAGAGCACGCGCTCCGAGGGCAGCGCCTCGCCCGCATTCCAACGGTTTTCGTGAATCGCGGTGCCGAGCTTGCGAGCGAGTTGCAGATACAGCGGCGTATCGTTTTCCGGGTCCGGGCGCAGATCGCGCCAGCGGTCTTCCGAGGCAGAGGTCATGGGGCTCACGCAAGAAGGGCAAGCGGCAATTCTAAGACATCGGGGCGCTGTGTTATAGCGGGCTTTTGCCTGGTGGCCGATGCAAGGCCCGATCAACGGCTAAACTCGTCGCCAGGATCTTGGAAGCATGCGCCGCGCATTCGCTTGCGTCGCTGCATTGGCGCAACGCATGGACCTGCATGCATCACCGTAAATTCAACCACTTCGAGGAGTCAGCATGACGAGCGATATCGCAAGCGTGAGCCTGCCCGACGGCGAGCGCATTCCGAAACTGGGGCAGGGCACCTGGGAGATGGGTGAACAGCCGGCGCGCCGCGCCGCTGAAATCGCCGCGCTGCGCTGTGGCGTCGAGTTGGGCATGACGCTGATCGACACCGCCGAAATGTACGGCGACGGCGCGACCGAATCGCTGCTTGCCGAAGCGCTGGCCGGGCTGCGCGATCAGGTGTTTCTGGTCAGCAAGGTGTATCCGCATAATGCGAGCCGGCGCGGCGTGATCGCGGCCTGCGAACAGAGCCTCAAGCGTTTGAAAACGGATCGGCTCGATCTGTATCTGCTGCACTGGCGGGGCTCGGTGCCGCTCGCGGAAACCGTCGAGGGGTTCGAGGCGCTGCGCCGCGCGGGCAAGATCCGGCATTGGGGCGTCAGCAACTTCGACACCGACGATATGGAAGAACTCGTCGCCACGCCAGGCGGCGACGCGTGCGCGACCAATCAGATTCTCTACAACGTCGCGCGCCGCGGGCCGGAATTCGACCTGCTGCCATGGCTCGCCGCGCGTAACATGCCGGCGATGGCCTATAGCCCCGTCGATCACGCCCGCTTGCCGAAACGCTCGCCGCTCGACGACATCGCCGGCGCACGCGGCGTTTCGGTGTTTCAGGTGGCGCTCGCGTGGGTGTTGCGCGAGCCCGGCGTGTTCGCGATTCCGAAGGCGGGCCGCGTCGAGCACGTGCGCGACAACCATCGCGCGTCGCAGTTGCAGCTCGACGCCGGTGAACTCGCTGCCATCGACGCTTACTTCAAACCGCCGCGCAGCAAGCGTCCGCTGGAAATGCTTTAAGCGCGACCGCGACCGTGCACGGCTCGCAGGCCGCATGCGCCTGCTTCGCGGTTCGCGTCGCGCGCGTTGTCAATTGCAACTGTGATGCATGTGCACTGAACCCAGCACGGCGACTTCGGCGGGCGTGTGCTTGAGCGAATCTTCGTTGACCTGGGCCGCGTCCGCGACGAATTCGTCGACGATCGACGACACTTGCGCGTTGCGCAAGCACAGCGACACACGCTGCGTTTCATTGGCCGGCAGCGACACGCGCTGACCGAGGAACAGCACGCCGTACTGATAGCCGTGGATGATGCCGCGGACCGCGCCGACGCATTGGCCTTGCGCGACGTTGTCGTTTTTCTTCTTGCAGGTCTGCACGAGCGAGTAGGCGGAGAAGGTGGGATCGACCGGCGGTGCGGCTTGCGACAGGGTTTGTTGCAACGGCTGCGCCGATTGCGCGGGAGTTTGCGCCGGGGTTTGCGCCGCAGTTTGCGCATTAGCGAGCGATGCGAGGCCGAGAGCGGCGGCTATCACCAGGCCGGCAGCCGCGCGTGCGGCAAAGCGGGGGACGTTTCGTTGCATGTTGTGGTGCCCTCATATCGAACGTTGAATCTGATATGAGGCAATCGCGCCGGATTGGTTCCGGTCGTACATACGCGCTATTCGTTGCGCGCGGCGCTTTCCGATGTGTTTCCCGAGCCGTTGCCGCCGACGTTGCCCGCGTCGCCGCGCGACGCAGCCTGCAAAACGCGCAATTCATCGACGGGAATATGGCAGCGGATTCGATGCTCGGCTGGCCGAGCCGCGTCGCCGGAGCCCGCTTCGAGGAACGGCGGGTCTTGCTGCTCGCAGATCGCCCCGAGCTTGCGCGGGCAGCGCGTATGGAACACGCAGCCGGACGGCGGCGACGCCGCGCTCGGCAGATCGCCGGACAGGCGGATGCGCGTGCGGCTGTCGCGAGCGTCGAGCGTCGGTACGGAAGACAGCAGCGCTTCGGTATAAGGATGCTGCGGCCCGTTGAACACGGCGGCAGCCGGCCCGATTTCCAGCAGCCTGCCGAGGTACAGCACCGCGATGCGGTCCGACAGATAGCGCACCACATGCAGATCGTGCGAGATGAACACGTAACTCACGCCACGCTCGCGTTGCAGATCGGCGAGCAGATTGAGGATCGCCGCCTGCACGGAGACGTCGAGCGCGGAAGTCGGCTCGTCGCAGACCACCACGCGCGGCTCGCCGGCAAACGCGCGCGCGATCGCCACGCGCTGCTTGAGCCCGCCGGACAGTTGCCGCGTGCGCGAGCCGAGATAGCGTTCGGGCAAGCGCACGGCCGCCGTCAACGCGGCGAGCCGTTCGTCGATCGCGGGGCCGCGCAACGCGGTGAGGCGCGACAACGCGCGGCCGATCAGCCGCTTCACCGAATGCGCGCGATTGAGCGCCGAGTCCGGATTCTGGAACACGATCTGCAGCGACTTGACCTGCTCGCCGTTGCGCCGCGTGACGCGCGCGGCCAATGGCACGCCGTCGAGTTCGAGCATGCCGCCGGCGTCCGGCGCGAGCAGGCCGAGCAGCAGTTTCGCGAGCGTGGTCTTGCCGCTGCCCGATTCGCCGACGAGGCCAAGCGTCTCGCCGCTCGCCAGATCGATCGAGACATTGTCCACGGCGCGCAGCGGGGCGCCTGAGACGTGGAACGTCTTCGACAGTTTTTGTGCGCGCAGCACGATGGTGGAGCGCGCGCCGTCAGCGCAGGCGTTGTCATGCTCAGGCAATGCTTCCGCGCTCGTACGCGGCAACTCGATCGCGCGTTCGTGGTAATGGCAGCGCGACATCTGATCGCCGTGCGCGGCGCTCACGCGATACGGCGGCGGCGCTTCACGGCGGCAACGGTCGTCGGCGAGGCGGCAACGGTCCGCGTAAATGCAGCCTTGCGTGACCGAACCCGGCGAAGGCAAGCTGCCCGCGATCGTATCGAGCCGCTCGGTGTCCTTGCTGCGTCCCGTGGTCGGCAAGCAGCGCAGCAGTCCGACCGTATAGGGATGACGCGGCCGCGCGAATACATCTTGCGTCGCGCCTTCCTCGACCAGCTTGCCCGCGTACAGCACACCGACGCGCTCGCACATCCGTCCGATCACCGCGAGGTTGTGGCTGATGAAGAGCACGGCCGTGCCGAGTTCCGCGCGCAACTGCGCAACGAGGTCGAGCACTTCGGCTTCGACGGTGGCGTCGAGGCCAGTGGTCGGTTCGTCGAGAATCAGCAGCGCCGGGTTCGATGCGAGCGCCATCGCGATCACCACGCGCTGTTGCATGCCGCCCGACAGCTGATGCGGATAACTGTCCATCACGCGTTCAGGCGCGGCGATGCGCACACGCTTCAGTATTTCGAGCGTGCGCTGCACGGCTTCTTCGCGCGAGACGCCGGCGGCCTCGAACGCTTCGGTCACTTGCCGCGCGATCGTCAGCGACGGATTCAACGCACGCCCCGGGTCCTGATAGACCATTGAGATCGCGTTCGCGCGCATCGTGCGCAGTGCGTCGGCGTCGAGCTTCTGCACGTCCTTGCCGGCGATGATGATCTTGCCCGCCTTCACCTTGCCGTTGCGCGGCAGATAGCGCAGCGCCGCCATCGCGACCGTCGATTTGCCGCAACCGGATTCGCCGACGAGACCGTACGCCTCGCCGCGCCGCACGCGAAACGAGACGTCTTGCAGCACTTCGCGATCGCGTCCACGCATCCGGTACGTGACCGTCAGGCCGACGACGGTCAGCGCGTCCGTGCGATCGCTCTTCGAGACGTCGAAGGCGGGGAACGAGGAGGGCGGCGACGGGCCGTTCATCGGTCGAGCACTCCTTGCACGCTGTCGGCGATCAGATTCACGCCGACCACGAGCGTCGCGATCGCGCCGGCCGCGAACACCACGGTCCACCATGCGCCGCCCGCCATCAACGTGTACGACTCGGACAGCGCCAGCCCCCAATCGGCCGAAGGCGGCTGAATGCCGAAGCCGAGGAACGACAGCGTGGCGACCGCGAAGATCGCATAACCGAGCCGCACGGTCGCCTCGACGATGATCGGCGGCAACACGTTCGGCAGGATCTCCGCGAACATGATGTACGGCGCGCGTTCGCCGCGCAGTTGCGCGGCGGCGACATAGTCGAGATGCCGTTCGGCGAACACGGCGGCGCGCACGGTGCGCGCGGTGATCGGCGTGAACGTGACGCCGATCACGAGGATCACGGTGAAGTTCGACGCGCCGACCGCGGCGAGCGCGAGCAGCGCGACGATCACGAGCGGCAGCGCGAGCACCGCGTCGATCGCGCGGCCGACCACGTTGTCCACCCAGCCGTCGAAGTAGCCGACGATCAAGCCGAGCGCGGTGCCCGCCAGCGTGCCGAGCAAGGTCGCCAGCGGCGCGATGGTCAGAATGTCGCGCGCACCGACAATCACTCGCGAGAACACGTCGCGTCCCAGCTGATCGGTGCCGAACCAATGCGTGCGATCGGGCGGCATCAGCGAGTTGAGCGGATCGGACGCATACGGATCGATCCGTACGATCCATTGTCCGGCGATCGCGCAGACGATCCACCATCCGACGATCAATACGCCGATCACAAACGTCGGCGAGCGCAGCAGCACGCGCAACTGGTCGAAGCGCGGTTCGGTGACCGGACGTGGAGCAGGCGGCGCGGCCGGTGGAACGATGGTGCTCATTCGGCGCTCCTCACCCGCAGACGCGGATTGAGCAGCACGTGCAGTGCGTCGGCGACGAGATTGGCTACGGTGTAGACCACGCCGATCGTCAGTACGCCCGCTTCTAGCATCGGAAAGTCCTTCGCCTTGGCGGCGTTGTAGATCAGCGAGCCGATGCCTTGATAGTGAAACAGCGTCTCCACCACCACCAGACCCCCGATCATGTAGCCGAGCTGCGTGGCCGCCACGGTGATGGTCGGCAGCAACGCATTGCGCAATACGTGCCGCCAGATCACGATGCGGCGCGGCAGGCCCTTGAGGATCGCGGTGCGTGTGTAGTCCGCGTCGAGCGCCTCGACGGTGCCCGCGCGCGCCATCCGCGCGATGTAGCCGAAGAACACCAGCACCAGCGGCAGCATCGGCAGAATCAGATAGCGCAACTGTTGGAGTGCGCCGGCATCCGGCGGATACGACGCTTCGATCGGCAGCCAGCGCAGCCATACGCCGAACACCAGAATCAGCACGATCGACGAGACGAATTCCGGCACCACCGTCGCCGACAATCCCACGATGCTGATCGCGCGATCGAGCCAGCGTCCCGCGTGCATCGCCGACCACACGCCGCCCGCAATGCCGAGCGGCACGACGACGATGAACGCGAGCAGGCCGAGCTTGGCCGAATGCGCCAATGCGTCCGCGATGAACGGCCCGACCGGTTCACGGTACGCATACGAGAGCCCCATATCGCCGCGCACGAAATGCGAGATCCATTCGACGTATTGCGTCATCAGCGGACGGTCGGCGCCGAGCTGATGATTGAGCGCCGCGACCGCGCGCGCATCGGCAAGCGGCCCGAGCACCGCGCGGCCGATATCGCCGGGCAGCAACTGGCCGCCCGCGAACACGATCACCGAGAGCAGCCACAGCGTGATCAACGACAAGCCGACGCGCGTTGCCAGAAAGCGCACGACGCGGCCCGCGTTGCCGTTCGAGCCGGGAGAGGCGGAAGGGGTCACCGTGGTCGACATCGTGATCTCCAGCCGAGGAAGCGCCGTGCGCTCATGCGTTCAACCGCTTCTGTGTTCAAGCGCTTCTGCGTTAAAGCGCATCTGCGTTTAGGATTACGCGCTCAACACCGCGCGGTCGAAATACAGTTGCGCGATCGCGGTGAAACGCACGCCGTTCACGCCCTTGCGCATGGCGATCAGTTGATCGTAGAAGAACGGAATGATCACGGGCGTTTCATCGAGCAACAGCGTCTGGATCTGCCCGGCGATTTTCTTCTGCGAGCCGAGGTCGATCGCGGCGACGAATTGCGCGACCAGTTGATCGTATTGCGGATTCTTGAAGTGCGCGGCGTTCCACGTGCCGTTGCTGGTCAGCGGCGCGTTCAGGAACACGTTCGGCACGCCGCGATGGCCGTAGTCGGTAATGCCGAGCGGCGAGTCCAGCCAATCCGATTTGCCAGGTGTGCCCGCGCCGTAATACAGCGACTGGCTCTCGACCTTCAGATTGATGCGCACGCCGATCGCCTTCGCCGCGTTCTGCACGACCACCGCGAGATCGGGAATCTCCATGTATTTTTCGGTGGTCAGCGTAACGTCGAAGCCGTTCGGCACGCCCGCTTGCGCGAGCAGCTGCCTGGCCTTGGCGACGTCGATCCTGCGTTGCGCTACGCCCGCATCCGATGACGGAAACACCGGCGCGAACGGGCTGTCGTTGCCGAGCTGCGCACGGCCTTTGAACAGGCCGCGCACCAGCAGGTCGCGATCGAGCGACAACGCCAGCGCCTGGCGCACGCGCTTATCTTTGAACAGCGGACTGTCGTTGCGCATATGAATCTGCCGATGCGCGCTCGACTTCACGCCCACGGCCTTGAAATCCGGATTGTTCAGAATCGCGGCGCCGCCCTGCACGGTGAAGGTGCCCATCACATCCGCCTGATGGCCTTGCAGTGCGAGCAACTGTGCCTGCTGGTCGGCGTAGAACGAAAACTGTACGCGCTGTGGTAACGCTTTGTCGCCCCAGTAATCGGGATTGCGCACGAACGATGCGCCGACCTTCGGCTGATACTTTTCGAATTTGAACGGACCCGTGCCGATGAAGCTCTTTTCATAACCGCCCGCATAGTTCGCGGGCAGGATCACGGCGTTGTAATTGTCCGAGGAAACGTAGTAGGGAAAGTTGCCGTTCGGCGCGTCCAGATGAAACGCGACGATGTGGTCGTCGACCACTTTCGCACCGCCTTTCGACAACACGCCCTTGAGCACCGAAAGCGCCGCCGAACCGCTCGCCGGATCGGCGAGGCGGTCGAAGGTGGCGGCCACGTCCCTGGCGGTGAACGGCTGGCCGTCGTGGAATTTGACGTTCGGGCGCAGCTTGAAGGTCCACACGTCGCCCTTGTCGTTCGGTTTCCACGACAGCGCGAGCGCCGGCTTCAGCACGAGTTTTTCGCCGTCGTCGTCGATCAGGAATTCGCCGGTCTGGTTCAGCAGCGCGAGGCTCGCGGCGTCCGTTACCGTGAGCGGATCGACGGCGCCGGCAGGCGTCAGGTGAGCGACGCGGATCGTCTGGTTGGATGGGCCGGGCGTACCTTGTGCGCGCGCTTGCGGCGCATTCAGCACGCCGCCGCCCGCCAGCGACAAGCCGATCACGCTCGCATAGCGCAACAGATCGCGGCGCGTAATGCGGCCGGCGAGGAATTCGTCGATGGCATGGTTGCCGTAGGCGTCGGCGGTGTAGCGGGCTAGGTCGAGATCGGGAATGCGGTCCGCGGGAGTCTTCATCGATGGAATGTCCAGTCCGTTCTGTTGCCGGTTCTGAAGAGCCGCGCCGAACACGCGCGACAGGGCGATGACGCACAAGCGGCTTCAGTGTAAGCGATTGCTCACGGATTCGGAGCGCCTGCAGCGGTGTCGGGTTGCCGATTGGCGGATAAACGGGCCGGTGTGTATCCTCACCACAACGTTCCGCCAAGCCATAGGACAAGGCTTGCGAAATTCGTATCCGGCAGATGGCCAAGGCGGCCGATGCGATAACGGACGAACCGCTGGCGCCGCGATGGAATCCTTACCGGCCACGCCACGCGCAACGAGTTGGATTTACCGTGCCACGGCGTCCGGACGCCGCCAGCGATGGAACAGCACCGAGCCGATCCAGCACGCCATGAACGTCGCGACGATGCCGTAGCCGAGCACGCCGAAGTGTTCGTTCACGCTCGCCACCGCGTCCCACGCGCCGCCGTTCAAACCGAGCTTGTCCGACAGCAGGCCCAACGCTTCCACGCCGCCGATCACGATCGCCACCACGGCCGAGACGAACGTGATGCTCGCGTTGTAGTAGAGCTTGCGTTTGGGGTCGTCCATGGCCCAGCCGTAGGCATGGACCATCAGCACATTGTCGGTGGAATCGACCAGCGTCATGCCCGCCGTGAAGAGCGCCGGGAACACGAGAATCGAATAGAGCGGCAGACCCTTGACCGCCTCGGACGCGGCAATCGCGAGCAGCCCGATCTCGGTTGCCGTGTCGAAGCCGAGGCCGAACAGCACGCCGACGGGGTACATGTGCCAGCTTTTCGTCACGAGCCGGAACAGCGGCCGCAATGCGCGCGACAACAAACCGGCGGGGGCCATTGCTTGCGCCGTTTGATCAACCGGTTCGCCGCCGTGTTGGACGTGGCGATAGCGGCGCCATACGTCGCGCAGAATCACGAGATTCATGCAGGCCAGCGCGAGCAGAAACACCGACGACACGACCGTGCCGATCGTGCCGCCCACTGCCTTGAAACTTTCGAAGCGTCCATGCAGCGAATGCGCGGTCCACGCAATGCCGATCGTCGCCACGATCACGATCGTCGAATGACCCAGAGAAAACGCGAGGCCGACGCCGAGCGGCCGCTTGCCTGTCTGCATCAGCTTGCGCGTGACGGTGTCGATCGCCGCGATGTGGTCCGCGTCCACCGCGTGGCGCAGGCCGAAGCCGTATGCGAGCAGCGCGGTGCCGAGCAGCAGCGGGTAGTCGCGAAACGCGATCAGCGCCCACGCCCACGCGCCGAGGTTGGCGGCGATCAGCACGGCGTACAGCGTGAAGAGGCGAGGGCGCAGCGAAGCGGTCGGCGTCATAAGTCGCGTGAAAGAGAATTAGTGATCGTGCGGATGCTTGTGAATCGGATCGACCCAGTAGACCGTTTCCGGCGCCTCGACCGCGTCGATGTTCAGATTCACCACCACCGCTTCGTTGTCGCTGCGCACCAGCACGCATTCGAGCGGATCGTCGGTGCTGGCGTTGATTTCCTGATGCGGCACATAGGGCGGCACGAAGATGAAGTCGCCCGGACCGGCTTCGGCGGTGAACTCGAGATGCTCGCCCCAGCGCATGCGTGCCTGGCCGCGCACCACGTAGATCACGCTTTCGAGCGCGCCGTGATGATGCGCGCCGGTCTTCGCATTCGGATGGATCGTCACCGTGCCGGCCCAGATTTTCTGCGCGCCGACCCGCGCGGCGTTGATCGCCGCCGCGCGATTCATGCCCGGCGTTTGCGCGGTGTTGCTGTCGAGCTGATCGCCCTTGATGACCTTCACGCCATGCTCGCGCCAGTCGACGGGCGGTGAGGGTTGTTCATCGCTGTAGTGCGGGTGTTCGTGGTCCTGGCTCATGGCGTGTCTCCTGATTGGCGAATGTCCTGTGCGGGACGTGACGCCGTCCGGCATTTTTGCACGGTCAAAAACGTTGCGTGTGGCCGGGCGGCTCGAGCGGCGTCGCGGAATAAAAAAAGCCCGTCCATACGGGACGGGCTTTCAAGCTTTGCTTGAATTGCAACACGAAGTCACCGTGGTTACTTGTGCTTCGCGTTGATCACGGCCTCGGCCACGTTGTTCGGCGTTTCAGCGTAGTGCTTGAACTCCATCGTGTATGTGGCGCGGCCTTGCGTTGCCGAGCGCAGCGACGTCGAATAGCCGAACATTTCCGCGAGCGGCACTTCGGCGCGCACCAGCTTGCCGCCGCCGCCGGCGATGTCTTCCATGCCCTGCACCATGCCGCGGCGGCTCGACAGGTCGCCCATCACGTTGCCCATGAAGTCTTCGGGCGTTTCCACTTCGACGGCCATCATCGGTTCGAGCAGCACCGGCTTCGCCTTGCGCATCGCTTCCTTGAACGCCATCGAACCGGCCATGCGGAACGCGTTTTCGTTCGAGTCGACGTCGTGGTACGAACCGAAGGTCAGCGTCACCTTCACGTCGACCACCGGATAGCCTGCCAGCACGCCGGCCTTCAGCGTTTCCTGGATACCCTTGTCGACCGCCGGGATGTATTCGCGCGGAATCACGCCGCCCTTGATCGCGTCGACGAATTCATAGCCCTTGCCTTGCGGCGCCGGCTCCAGCGTGACCACCGCGTGGCCGTACTGGCCGCGGCCGCCCGACTGCTTGACGAACTTGCCTTCCACATCTTCGACCTTGTTGCGCACCGTTTCGCGGTAAGCCACCTGCGGCTTGCCGACCGTGGCCTCGACGCCGAACTCGCGCTTCATCCGGTCGACGAGAATTTCCAGGTGCAGCTCGCCCATTCCGGAGATGATGGTCTGTCCGGATTCCTCATCCGTCTGCACGCGGAACGACGGGTCTTCCTGCGCGAGACGGTTCAGCGCGATGCCCATCTTCTCCTGGTCGACCTTGGTCTTCGGCTCGACGGCCTGCGAAATCACCGGCTCCGGGAAGATCATCCGTTCGAGAATGATCACGTGCGCCGGATCGCACAGCGTGTCGCCGGTAGTTGCTTCCTTCAGGCCAACCGCCGCGGCGATATCGCCCGCGTAGACTTCCTTGATCTCCTTGCGCTCGTTCGCGTGCATCTGCAGGATCCGGCCGAGGCGCTCTTTCTTCTCCTTGACCGCGTTGTAGACGGTGTCGCCCGAATTCACCACGCCCGAATAGACGCGGAAGAAAATCAGCTGCCCGACGAACGGGTCGGTCATGATCTTGAACGCGAGCGCGGAGAACGGATCGTCGTCTTTCGGATGACGCTCGATTTCGTTGTCGTGCTCGTCGTGGCCGGAGATCGCGGGCACGTCGACCGGCGACGGCAGATAGTCGATCACCGCGTCGAGCATCGCCTGCACGCCCTTGTTCTTGAACGCGCTGCCGCACAGCATCGGCACGATCTCGTTGGCGATGGTGCGCACGCGAATGCCGTGCTTGATTTCCTCTTCGTTCAGCGTTTCGCCGCCGAGATATTTGTCCAGCAGTTCCTCGCTCGCTTCAGCGGCGGCTTCGACCATCTTGTCGTGCCATTCCTTCGCGGTGGCCGCGAGTTCCGCCGGAATGTCCCGGTACTCGAACTTGATCCCCTGGTTTTCTTCGTCCCAGAAGATCGCCTTCATCTTGACCAGATCGACCACGCCCTGGAAATGCTCTTCCGCGCCGATCGGAATCTGGATCGGCACCGCGACGCCCTTCAGA
>WNGR01000558.1_pt1 | contig 41149 bp, 39 predicted proteins | sample 5407581 | NCBI WGS metagenome assembly WNGR01 (sample SAMN13153383, study PRJNA577476) | soil metagenome | isolation source: 80 cm soil or saprolite under Garry oak tree replicate 2 | place: USA:California | collected 2016-06-15 | reverse complement strand
TCGGAGTGGGGCACCGCGTGGATCTGGGAACTGCTGGTTCCGGTTCTCGCATCGCTTGGGCTCGCTATCGGACGCGCCGGCCGGAGATGGGGCGTTGATGCGTGGCTGTCGCAACGGTGGCCATCTTCTCCGTGGTGGTAATCGGGCCAAGTTCACGTGCGAGTGTCCGTCATCATCCCCACCCATAATGAAGCGGAGGCAATTGAGCGCGTTTTAGCGGATCTTCCGTCCGATCTCACGACGGAGGTCATCGTTGTCGACAGCAACTCGAATGACGGGACGCCCGAGATCGCCGCAAGAATGGGAGCCCGCGTGGTTCAGGAACCCCGCCACGGCTATGGGCGAGCGTGCCTCACGGGGCTGGCCACGGCAAATTCCCCTGACGTGGTTGTGTTCCTTGATGGCGACTACAGCGATCGGCCCTCTGAACTGCCGATTCTCTTAGCGCCAATCACCGAGGGGCGTGCGGACATCACGCTCGGTTCCCGCCTCCAGGAGCGGCGTTCTGCTAGGGCGTTGCCTTGGCATCAGGTGTTTGGTAATCGTCTCGCCGCCAGCCTGATCAGGCTTCTCTATGGACTAGACATCAGTGATCTCGGCCCGTTTCGCGCTGGCCGCGCAGATGTACTACGCGCGCTTGCCCTGGAAGAGACCACCTATGGCTGGGCGGTTGAGATGATCCTCAAAGGCGTCCTGGCTGGATTCCGCGTGGTTGAAGTCCCGGTGAGCTACTACCCGCGTATCGGAAAATCGAAGATTAGCGGTACGCTGAAGGGCACGGCCGGCGCCGGTTGGTTCATTCTCAGCTTGATAGTGCGCTATTATTTCCGGCATCGAAGAGCCGGGACACCACGGCCAGCATAGGTCCGCATCAAAGTTTTATGAAATCCGCAAGCGAGACAGCGGTGCGTTCGTCAGGTAGTAACCGTGTGCTGGTAATCATGGCGAAAGCACCAAGGCCAGGCGCGGTCAAGACGCGCCTGGCGCCCAGCCTCTCTCCCGCGGCTGTCACTGCTTTCTATTGCTGTCTTCTGGACGACACACTCGCGCTGGCGCGGTCATTGGGCGATGTGGAAGTTGCCATCATGTGCCCAGACACCGACGTAAAAGAGCTGGCGCAATTGGCAGGCAGTGAAGCGAGCGTAGTTGCCCAGAAAGGTGAAGGTCTTGCCGCAGGCCTCATTTCCGTGTTTGCCCACTTCGCGGAAGACCATCAACGACGCACCATTGCCTTCAACAGCGACAGCCCACACCTGCCGCGTTCTGTTCTCGAAGACGCGTTCGAAACCCTGGCCGCACATGACGTGGTCGTGGGACCAACGCACGACGGAGGCTACTATCTCGTAGGGGCAAAGGCTTCTCATCCTGAGCTTTTCGCACACGACGGAATGGGCACCAGCGGTGCGCTGGAGAGACTCCTATCGTGCGCACGAGCTCTTGAGCTGTCCGTAGGTTTCGTAGATCCTTTTTACGATATTGATGTAGCTGACGACCTGACTCGCTTGGCAGCGGAATTGCGTCTGGCTCCCGCAAGGGCGCCACGCACGGCGGGGTGGCTTAAAGAGTGGGAGCTTGTGGCGGCAAAATTACGGACGGGCACGGGAGAACTGTGAAGGTCACCCCCGAGTGGAGAGTGTATGTCCTCGGCGCCACGTTGTGCGTGGCGCTAACGATCTGCTCACGCAATTTCGGTGATAGGGGTGGACCGTACTTCAATGCCTCTTTGGCGCTTGCGGGCATCGTGTACCTCCTCGGGATCCGTGAGTTTTTCGCAACGCCAAGATTTCCGCGGCGCGTCGTCGTCCTCGGGCTCGTCTTGGCTGCTGTGTGGCACGTTGAATTTCTTCGGCTGCCCGCGGGCGCCGATGATGATATTCATCGATATGTTTGGGACGGCCGCCTGCAGCGGCTCGGCTATAACCCATATATTGTCGTTCCCGCCGATCCTGCTGCCAAGGGGCTGCATACGCCCGAAACCCGTAATTTGAACAACCCGTATCTACCGAGCCCATATCCAGCGGGGGCGCAGCTATTCTTCCGCGCCGTAACCGCCATTCACGAATCTACATTTGCACTGAAAGTAGCATTTGTAGTTTGCGATTTGGCAATTGTTCTCATGTTGCTCGATCTCTTGCGTTGTAGCCGGCAAGGAGCGCACCTGGTTCTGGCGTACGCCTGGAACCCATTGCTGGCCATTGAGGTGGCGGGAAGCGGTCACATTGACATTGTCGGCGCGCTATTCTTGCTGGTGTCCGCCGCTGCGCTAAGGCGCCGATGGCAGGCAACTGCAGCCGTCGCACTCGGGCTAGCTGTAGCAGTGAAATTGCTGCCGGTCGTACTCTTGCCCCTCTACTGGAAGCGGGTTCGCATTCGCGACGTTGCGCTGGCGGCAGCCGTGGTCGGACTCCTTTACGTGCCATTTCTTAATCACGGCCGCATTCCGATCGGCTCGCTTGGTACGTATGTGCAGAGTTTCCGCTTTAATGGTCCCGTGTTTGCGGCACTCGATCAAGTGGCGCCTCCGCAGTTGCTGGCTGGGATAGCAGTGCTCGTCGGATTAGTGACTGCAACCTGGCTGAGAAGCGCAGCACCCGAGTGGTCTCTGGACGCATTTGCCTGGCCAATGGCAGCATCTCTTTTGTGCGCACCCGTCGTATTCCCATGGTATCTTCTCTGGCTGCTGCCATTTCTGACGTCGGCCTCTACGCTGCTGATCATCCTCTGGACTGTAAGCATTATCCCCACTTACGTTAATTGGCACTTGCGCACACTTGGGCGTCCTTGGGGGGCGCTTCCTGGTTGGGTAATGCTGCTGGAATACGGATGCGTGGCAATAGCTGCCGCAATTATCGCTTTTCGCCGGATCCTACAGTCGCCCGCGCCCGAATGCTCAACGGAGTAGGTAGCGTGAAGGACAGTGTGCTGAACAGCATTACTTGTATCCGGGAGCCTTACACCGTCATCGTACAGAGCATCCGTTCGATTCACAGAGGAGCGAACTCTATGAGAAATGCCCGCCGTTTAACCATGATGGGTCTTCTGCTTTGCGGAGTGCTGGTCCTTGCTCCAAACTCCTGGGCGCAGAAGCGCCCGCCAATTCTCGAACAGCTTGCCAAAACCTATGGCCTTGATTCGTATGGGCAAATTGAAGCGATCCGCTATACGTGGAACGGACAGTTGCCCGGGGTGAATGTCTCCCATTCATGGGTTTGGGAGCCCAAGACCAACAAGGTTTCCTATGAGGGGAAGGATAAAGACGGTAAGCCGGTCAAGGTTACCTACATGCGCTCCGAGCTTAGCAGCCAACCCGACGCCGTGAAAAACGAAGTTGATCCGGCTTTCATCAACGATAACTATTGGCTTCTGTTCCCCTTCCATGCTTACTGGGACACCAGCGCCACCGTGACCGATCAAGGTATGCATAAACTGCCGGTGGGCAACGGCTCGGCCGATCTGGTCGCAGTGAAGTATCCCAACGAAGGCGGTTACACGCCCGGCGACACCTGGGAACTCTATGTCGGCAAAGACAACCGCGTAGAGCACCTTGTCTACCACCGCGGCGGGCCCAAAAAGCCGAGCCTCGTCAGCGCAACGTGGGCAGGGTACAAAAAGGCAGGTCCTCTGCTGATCTCAACGGAGCACCGCGGCACCGCCGATGGCAAGCCCCTGCACATCTTCCTTTCTGACGTGTCAGTTAAGCTGACAGGCTCGGATACCTGGATGAAAGCGCAGTAAGTCGCGCGCATTACGAAGCTATCTCCAAGTGGTCTCGGAACTGTAAAAGGCAGGCATTCCGATGAAGGCTGACATCGATCTGGATATTCGGCGAAAGACTTTCGGGTCTGGCCTCTTGCCGGAGTTGATCGCTGTGCTGCGCCGCAGCCGGCCGGGCGATCTGGTCGCGGTGGTCGGTGACGAAGAGAGCATTGGACCTGAGTTGGAAACGTGGTGCCGATTCACCGGGAATCCACTGCTGGAGGCTACGGTCGAAAAAGGCCGCACGCGGTGGGTCTTCCGTTGTGGGACTGTTGCGATGCCTGGCGTAGACAATCGGCCGGTGGGCTCGCGGCTTTGGCTCTACACGAATTTCGACTGTAACCTGCGTTGCGACTACTGTTGTGTGCGTTCCTCGCCCACCGCGCCCCGACGTGAACTGGGGCTCGGGCGTGTACAGCGGATCGCTCGTGAAGCGGCGGAGCTTGGCGTCAAGGAGATCTTCGTGACCGGAGGCGAACCGTTTCTGCTGGAAGATATCGGCGAGATTCTGGTTTCTTGCGCTGCAGCCGCTCCGACCACGGTGCTGACCAACGGAATGTTGTTTACCGGGCGGCGCGCGGAAAGCTTGCGAGCGTTGCCCCGCGATCGAATTGTCCTGCAAATCAGCTTGGACAGCGCGACGCCAGACCGACACGACTTCCATCGCGGGCCCGGAACATGGGCGCGAGCGCGGGAAGGTATTCAGCGCGCTCGTGCGCAGGGGTTTCGAGTGCGATTGGCAGCGACCGTTTCGACCGATGCCGAGGCCCAGGAGTTCCGTCAATTCCTCGACGAGGAGAAGATTGCGGCAGAAGACCGAGTCATACGCCGGATCGCTTTGCGTGGTGCTGCTGGCGAAGGTGTCGCCGTTAGCCGAGCCGATTTAGTACCCGAAGTCACCATTACAGCCAATGGTGTGTACTGGCACCCGGTCGGTGCAGAGGATGCCGATCTGCTTGTCACGCGCGACATTTTTCCTCTCTCCGAGTCCTTCGCTGCAGTCCGCCGCGCCTTCGACCGCGAAGGCGAACACGCCAATAAGCTGGCAAGAATCTTTAACTGCGCATGATGGTCGTCCAAGTTGTCAGCGAAATCCCGGTTGGTTAAGCCCGGATCACTTCATTAATCCACCTTGGCAAATAGCCGCTCGAAGAATCCCTGTTGGGCAGCGGCTTGCCGCAATGCAGCGTAGCCATCCACGTTAGGCGGTAGCCAACGCTGAAGTCCTTCGGCGTCGAGTATAGAGCGATGAACCGGGTTGTCGTAGCTCATCGCTGAGAGCGCGTCGGCGAACCGGCGCTCCCGCTCTGGTTCGAGATCGGGCCGCGCCGTGAACATGCAATGGTTGTATGCCGGAGAGGACCATACCTCACAAAGGCCGCCTTCGGGCACCAGGCGCTCGCTGCGAACCGTGTTCCAGAAGGGGCTGCCGATTGCGCCGGCGTCGGCCCGCCCGTCGAGGACGGCGCGGACTACTTCAACTTCGCTGGTCCCGGTATCACCATGTTTGCCTACATCGCTGTCGAAGCGCAGCGTGCGGTAGTCCTTGCCCTCGCACATGCCTTGCTGCTCCAAAAAGTGAACGGGCAGAATAGCTGCGTGTCCGCTGTCTCGGCTGCCCAGTGCGAGCGTCCGATTTTTCAAATCAGCAAGCGTAGAAATGGGACCTCCGCTCACGGCGACGATCTTTGTCATCCAGCCGAGATCGGTGTCGCGCATGGCAATCGCGCGGCAGGCGTGGCCGCTCCACTCATCCGCTTGCAGGTAAGCAAGGTTCGTATTCCAGGCGATATCGATACGCGGCAGGGTATCGCCCGGTTGGGCGAGGAGAGCAAGGACCTGCGACTCGTAGCTCTGAAATAGTACGACCTCAACGGGCAGATGCGCTTCATCGTGAAAGTAGCGCCGCATCCCCTCCCAAATCGTCACCACTTTCGGATTGTATGCGACAGCTCCCACCCAGATTGTCTTGCTCATAGCTCCCCCACGGTTCTTTGTCAGCCGCATTTACAAAAGACTTTCCGGTTTCGCTGGCGTTTAGTCTTAGAAGAGCGGCATTCCCAGCAGCGACTTCCCGATGAACTCGCGCAGAACGTCGCCCGTTGGCGCCATGACAGCACCCGCGTGCGCGTCGCGGAAGAGGCGTTCGATGCTCAAATGCTTCGAGAACGCCGCACCCCCGCAAATGCGCATTGCTGCTGAGGTGACGCTGATAGCAACATCACCTGCGGCGGCTTTGGTCTCAAGCACGCGCAGCATCGTCGTCTCGCGCGGCTTCTCAAGATGCTCAACAAGATCGTCGATGCGCGCCGATAGTCCGTCGGTATCAATCTGCATCGCCGCGAGCTGCGCCCGCAGGGTAGGCAGGCTCTCCCCGAGGCTCAGCCCGAGATGCTCGAATCTCGCGCCTTTGAGGTGCGAAGCAGTTCCAGCGACTGCCGCTCGACACAATCCCAAGGCCACAGCTGTCGTCCCCAAACTAAACAGCGGGAGCACCACGTTTAGCATGGCCTGAAAGCCCGCGCCGTCGTCAGTGAGTTGAAGATAGGACGGGACTTCGCAGTCGTCCAGCGTAATGGGCGCAGAAGCATTGGCCCGGAGTCCCAAACCGTCCCAAGGCCCCGCCACTGAAAGACCGCGCGTCTGCGCCTGAAGAAGATAGAGGGTCGAATCGGTGGGCCCTGTTGCTTCAGGGGCAAGCGAAGAAACGACATAGCTGTGCGCATGACCCGCGCTGGTCACCCACGATTTCTTGGCGCTGATTCGCACGCCGTTACCATTCCGATGTGCGCGTGATATGGGCGCCCAGAAATGGCTGCGCGAGCCGGCCTCACTGAAAGCCAGAGTGGATAAGTGGCGACCCGCAGAGATCTCTTGCAGTATGGGCGTGACTGCCTGAGTCGCGCTTGGACGCGCCGCCGAGATCGTCCCGGCGCCGAGGATGTGCATGAGATAGACCATGGCTACCGAAGCATCTGCCTCGGCGAGCGTGGCGATCACAGCGGCAAACGTGCGAGGACCTAATCCTAAACCCCCAACATCTACGGGTAGCATCAGCCCAAGCAGTTCGGATTCACCAAGCGACACGACAGCCTCGGTAGAGAATCGTCCCGCCTTATCGTTTTGCCCTGCGGATGGCGCCAGCACGCGACTGGCGATCTCCCGGGCTTTCAAAACGGCCGCGTCATGAGTCATGAGCGCTCCTAATCTTCTTGACCGAACCAGGATCGTCGCCGAGGACGAGGAGAGGGGTCAAACAGTCTCTGGCGGTTGTCGGGCCCCAAACACACAGCGACGATTTCATGCGTCTACGATCGATCATATGTATACGATCACCCGCGTACTCGGAAGGTGGTACAGAAGTAGAACATTATCGACAACGCTCCAAGGACTTGGGTGTTTATCGGATAGCAACCCTCCCCAACAGCATGAGCCAGCTCCGTACATCACTCACACGCGGACCATCGGAGAATGGTCTGTTTCATAGCTGCGCGGGATGTGACTGCAGGAAGCATTCTGCTCTGACCAGTTTCTGCAATTGATCCATGTGCTACCCTCTGCTCTCTCTCTGTCACCGCGAGAGAAAACAGGGCGGCGCCCGGCGGATGGCGAGTCTCTGCTTTGTCTGCCAGAGCCCTCAATACTGCGTTGGGGATTGGTTGTTATTCCGTCTGGCAGACGCCTCCGGTTTCGGTTCCTCCGCAAGCGGCACCTCCGAAAAAGCCACTCGCCATCCTTGGGAGCCGCCCTCTCTCGCGTCCCTCAGGGCGGTGTGTCCCGAGAGATCACTCCGGGACCGACAAGGAGATCGATATCATGCAAACCGCAACCGCCATCCAGAATCAGCTCACGGTCAACTCCGTCGTCCACGGTGACTGCATCGAAGTCATGCGAACTATGAGCGCTGCGAGCATTGATTTTGTCCTTACTGATCCGCCTTACCTGGTCAGCTACTGTGATCGCGCTGGCCGCTCCATTCAGAACGATCAGAACGATGACTGGATGCTTCCAGCCTTTCGCGAGATCTATCGCGTGCTGAAACCAAATCGCTTCTTCATCTGCTTTTACGGGTGGTCGCGCGTAGCTCGCTTCATGGGAGCATGGCATGCAGCAGGCTTCCGGGTGGTGGGCCACATGGTGTTCGTGAAGCGTTATGCGTCGGCTTCGAGATTCTTGCGCTACCAGCACGAGCAAGCATATCTGATGGCCAAGGGCTCTCCGGAGTTTCCCGCAAATGCTATCGGTGACGTGATCGAGATGAAGTATAGCGGAAACAAATTCCATCCCACGCAAAAGCCGGTCTCGGCGCTCGTGCCCCTGATTAAGTCATTCTCGAACGAAGGTGATCTGGTGCTCGATCCATTCTGCGGAAGTGGCTCGACGCTGGTAGCCGCGCAGGTTATGGGTCGCACATATCTCGGAATCGAACTCGACGAGACCTACTTCAGCATCGCACGAGATCGAATGCAACGACGGGCTGCCAGGAAGCAGCCTATAAATCTCTTCCCGCCTGTGACTGATTATGCCCGCCGTGCTGCGTGCGTCAAGGCGTGCTGAGTTCTGAGTTCACATGGTCGAGCCTTGACTCCCGCATCCCGTGCAGGCTTTCGCTTTCCATGGCTGGAATGGATTCCTCTTCGCCAACCGGCGACAATTTCACACTGCGGCGTTTGAACTAAGCCGCTAGCGCGTGGTCGTCCCAAGCGTTTTCAGCCGTGTAAGGTTTGGGTCACAAGGAGGTTACTGTGACCCGACTCAGGAAACTGATGCTGGACGAACTCCAGCGTCGCAACTACGCCAAGAGCACCGTCCGATCCTACATTCATGCCATACAGGATTTCGCGAAGTACTTCGGTCGCTCACCGGAGCGCCTCGGCCCAGAGCATATCCGCCAGTATCAGGTGCATCTGTTTCAGGACTGCAAGCTCTCACCGGGTACGATCCAAAGCCGCACTTCCGCCCTGCGATTTCTGTTCATCAAGACGCTAAGACGGCCGTATGTTCCCGATGACATTCCCGTGCCAAAGCGGCAGAGACGGATGCCAGTCGTGTTGAGTGTAGAAGAGGTAGAACGGCTCATCGCCTCAGCCCGCAACCTGATGCACCGAACCATGTTGATGATGTTGTATGCAACTGGCTTGCGCCGGGCCGAGCTCTCCCATCTCAAGTTTTCCGACATCGACAGCGAGCGCATGGTCATTCATGTCCGCCAGGGAAAGGGTGGCCGCGACCGCGACGTCCTGCTGTCTCGGAAGCTGTTGGAGACCCTGCGCGAGTATGAAGCCAAAGACTTATTTATTCCCGGGCACGGTGAAGAACTGGCGGGCCGATGTGCCCATTACAGAGAAGATCATCTGGAGCGCCGTGGCAGAGGCTGCGAAGCGAGCTGGCATTGCTAAGCGCGTCTCCCCTCATACTCTCAGACACAGCTTTGCTACCCACATGCTGGAAGCCGGAGCCGATCTGCGCACCATCCAGGTGCTGCTTGGACACTCCATGCTGGACCACACAATTGTCTATCTCCACTTGTCCCGGCGCCATCTGCAGGCAGTTCCCAGCCCGCTGGAAGCTATCGAGGTGTCCAGCCCCGAAGCGGTGAAGCGCTCCAGGAGGCTGCAGAAGCGGTGAGCCGGCCCACCCTCGAGGTGGCCGACATCGTCCGAGCAGCAGGTAACAGATTTTGGGAACATCACGGATCACGCCTTGCATGGCAGCATCTGTTACCCAGCGTCAGGGGAGATCTGCTTGTGAAGCTGGGACGATATGCCGAAGCTCGCGAAGAGTTTCAACGCGCCATTGCGATGACGGGAAACCGTCGGGAGCATGAACTGCTAACGGCAAAGCTAAAGCAGACTGTTGGCGGTGTAATGCTGCCAGTCAGCGCAACGGAATGCTGCCGGATTGAAGAGTGAGCGCAGTGCAAACCTGCCACGGCAGCAAACCAACTCTGCCGATCCGTCTCAGCTTGAGATAGTGAATTGAAAGGCGATTTTCTGTTAGGTATCGCAAGCTGAAAGTTTACTGAACGCTTCTTCTGATTCGTTCGGGGAGCTCGACCGAATAAGCAACTACTTCCGTAAACAGAGCGAATACATCATCAACATTCTCTTCCACGATGAAGTCCCAATCCTGAAATCCAAATCCTAGCGCATGCTCGAAACCAAATCGGTTCAAGTGGCGAACCTGCTGGAATTCAGGAAATGAAACATAGTAGCGAAGTTGAGCAGAGCGCCCACCAAAATCGACGTTGACGGAAAAGTCTCGGGCAACTTGGTGACAGTGATGGTCGCCAAGAGCGTCAACTCTAGAATAGCCGAAAGGTTTCAAGGCGGCGCGAACGCGGCGACGAAGCTCGGGAGCTTTAACAGAGCGAACCGATAACGCACGCGCGAACTGCTCCTCCGTAACACTGCTCGGAGTACCGCGATATTTATCTTTGATAACCTCAAGTGGTTCCACGTGAGGATCAAACTCCTTCCACTGACGGGTCCAGTAGGACCGAATCTCTTCTTTCCCGACGACCACGCCCGCCTTCCGATGCCTTGGGCCAGCTAACATTCTCACTCATGAGCGCCGGGGCGCTGTCGATATCCCGACGATTGAAGGCAGAGTAGGCCTGAGCTATCAATGTCTGTGTGTTCGGCATGAATCCTCCGGAGCACATATATGTACTTTACACAGAGATGCACGAAATGCTCAGGAGGCTAACTTAAAACGGGAGGCTACTCTAGCCGCAAGAAAACGTGGTGCCATGCCGACACGTTGAATCTCTTCTCTCAAAGCTCAGGCATGAGTGCGAACTATTGTGTGATTAGCAATCACGCGAACGTTGGCTGCGAATGGCGACGAACCGTGCGTCATTCGCTCTCCCGCTGAGAGTTCGCGGAAATCCAATCGGCGAGCGCCTCTTCGCTCAGTGCGCCTGAGGCAAGGTTGATAAAGGTCTGATAAGTGTCCTCTTCACTGGCCGTCATTTTCTGTCCATTCAGCTTCAAAAAAGTGAACGAGACGACCAGCCCCGTGCGTTTATTGCCATCGACGAAGGGATGATTCTCGACTAGGCCAAAGGCATAGGCGGCGGCAAGACGCGCAAGAGAGGGAGCTACCGTTGCATCAAACAACACATTCCTAGGGCGGTGCAATGCCGATTCCAGTAGTCCTGCATCATGCAATCCCGCAGGCCCGCCAAACGTGGCGAGCTGCATGTCATGTAAAGCGAGGACGGCATCCATTTCCAGCCAGATCGGCTCCCTCATTCGGCGAGCTTCTTTAAGGCATTACGATATTGGCGCATCACCTCTGTCCCGGCTTCCATCGCCGCCGCAAAATCGGCTCGATACGGAGTCAGGTGTATTCCGCCTGGGGTTGCGGTCACATAGAGCACGTCACCCTTGGCAATGTGGAGTTGTTCCAACACCTCTTTGGGCAGGACAATTCCGGTTGAGTTGCCGACGGTAGTCACTTTGACAGTGGACATTATCCCTCTGAATTATAACGTTTATTATAATGCCGACAGAAATCGGGTCGCAAGAGCCACCTGCTCCGGGCATCGCCTCCGGGCCGCGGATACTCGGGAAGAAGATCGCGAGCAAAGGTCGTGACACTGGCTACAAACCAGGCAACGCGTTATCACGCTGACCCCCGTCGCTCACTCAGCTTTCTCCTCGTATTCTGCGATGATGCTGTCATTCGTGTGAGCAAGATGTTCCAGGCTGTTCATAGCATCCACGCTGTCGTAAGAAATAAACGTACAACTGCGCGATAGTGGGCCGCGATCCAGCAGTGAAAACACTGGGCGCATCATTTCGCGAAACACCTTTTCTCGACGTTCGTCGGGCGCTACGATGTGAAGACGAATATCCATATTTGGCTGCAAAGCAAGCAGATCTGCCATCCGAAGCAATCCTGAGTACACTGCGGTCGTGTGCTCCACCTCGAAAGCCCGCGCAATAGATCTACCCTTGAGCCACAAGACGTCGATTTGTTCAATGGTGTCGAGAGTCGTGTTGTCGTAATTGAGGGGAAGATCTTCAAGAAATGCTGCCTGTTGTTTTGTTACTAATTCTCCGACCCGACCTCTATCGCTCCGTGGAAGCCATATCTTGAATCCCATCATCGCGCCGATCCTCGCCAGTTTGGCTTGGATTTGAAAAGACTGGCGCGGTTCAGGTAATCGCGGCTCGGCATCCAGATGCTTATCTTCCCCCTCATCTTCATCTCTTGGTACTGTCACTGACACTTCCCCTTCAGTGGTCTTGATTTTCCTATCCCCTGACCACTGTTCACGAAGAGGCTGTTCGTAGAAGTCCAGCACCGCTGAGGGCTGAACCGCCTGAAGCCTGGTGCGAAGCGCTAGCAACTTATCATCCAATTGCCGGTCATTCCAACCAGAGATTTCTCGCGGAGCTGCGATGCCAAATCCCTTTAGAATCCTGCGGCGATCATTGTTCGATGAGATTCTTTCGACGCGGTCCGGGAAAGCAAAGTATCTCAACATATGCCGAAATTGCCGGCTCCCCTTGCGTGGCACTGAATCTATCCACTCGATGAAGGAATCATAGTCGGTGAGGATTTGCTTTCGCTCAGCTTCGCTCTTCTGCTTCAAATCCCGCACCAAAGAAATCAGAAATTCAAGTTCATCAGGGCGGTAATTGTTGAATCCCGGCCCGCCAGATCCGATCCCGGCAAGCACACCTTCCGCCAACATCGGGTGACTTTCAGCAGGCTGCTCTCCGGATAGCAGACATATTTCCAGGATTTGTCTGCGCTTTGTAGTGGCTTTCATGTTTGAAGGAAAGAGCAGCAATGCCCATAGCAATTCAGCCATCAACTGCTGCGCTAAAGAGGAAGCGTCTTTCATCTGCCCATTCAGCTTCGTCATGAAATCGTCGTCACCGTAGTCGGGGTGCTCTACAAAAGATCGAAACACTTCGTCCACTACTGAACGAGTCCATCGGGATCCCGTCACGAACAGCGACGAATCTTCGATAAGGCACGTGCGAATCCACTGCTCTGCTGCTGCGAGGGTGGAGCTGATGTCTCGTCCGAGATTCTGACGCGCCATATTGTGTTCTCCATAAAATCAATCTCTGGCTGGACGATTACAAGCCGAGTTCCTGCCGCGAAACATTGTACCTTCTCCACTGGATGCCTTATCCATCTGGGCAAAGAAGGCCCGCGAGAAAGGAAGCTTGATATCCTTGCCCGACTTCTTCCGGCAGTACGAAGGCGCGATGGCGGATTCCAATCACTTCCAAACAATAGAGGCGAGCAGTTCTCCGGCGGATATCGCGACCAAGACATTGTTTTCCGCAGCCGTTATGATCGTAGGTGGAACTTGAGATTGACTGTAAGTGAGGCCCGCTCTTGCCACTTTCTGCAAATCGTATTTGGCGACAATTGCCTAATGAGATTAGAGTCTCCGCCAGCAAAGTATTTTGGGCGGAGACAACAAAAGAACAGAAACAGTTCCTCTTTGCCGCTCTCGCGAAAGCAAAAAACGTTCGCGAGATTAGTGTCCGCCGAGCCCCGCTCGAGCGCCTGGTCAACTGGACGGCAGCAACTCTGACTCTTCCTGATCAGATAGCGAATAACCTGCTGCAGGACTATCTGCTCCACGATCATCTTGCAACGATTGTGAACTACCTTGAACTGCTGGGGATTCCCCATTCCGATGGAATCATCGAAGAGGGCTTTGACCTCGCCTCACTACCGCAAGAGCGCGTCCAGGATGCCGCTCGAACCCTCCTCGCATCACCAGATCGCCAAGCAGCCGAACTTTACCTGAAGTATCTCGTGGTTCAAGGTGGGCCGTGGTCGGTGATTGAAGAAGTCCTACCAGTCGGGGAGTGAAGCGTTTGAACGCATCTCTGGCGAGTCTTGAAAACCTATGATTGCAATACTTATTGGCAGCACAGGTCTTACGGGTTCATCTCTGGTTCGGCAGCTCTTGGCCGACCCAGAGATCACGAAGGTGATTTCCATTTCGCGAAAGCCATCACAGATTTCGAGTCCGAAGCTGGCCGAGGTTTTAATTTCCGACTTGGCGGAGTTACCGTCGATCGAATCGAAGATTCGCGGGGATCTCTATTTCTGCAGTCTCGGCACGACGATCAAGGCGGCGGGCAGCAAAGAGAACTTTGAAAAGGTTGATCACGCCGCCATCGTCGCTTTCGCGAAAATCGCGAAGGCTCACGATGCAAAGTCATTTACGCTCGTCTCTGCTATGGGCGCGAATGCAAACTCGATGATCATTTACAACCGGGTCAAGGGTCGGACTGAAAACGATGTGAGAGCTCTTGGACTCCGCTCCCTGATCATCTTCAGGCCCGCACTCTTGGTCGGCCCTCGCCACGAATTCCGCTTAGCTGAACGCATCATGGTCAAGACGCTGGTTCCGCTATCGACGATCCTTCCTGCTCGGATTCAGAAAAGCCTCGTGACGAAAGCTAAGACATTGGCGACGCAGATGTTGACCGAGGGAAAAGCTGCACCCATGGGAGTTCACGTCATCTTGGCAAGAGACATTTAGATCTTCGTTTGCCCAAAGAAGGCAAACGAAGGTAGGGCATCAGGGATCTCGCTCAGCGTCCGGTCATCTTGAGTAGGGCCTCAGGCAGTCGCTCCCCTTGGACCTTGATTTTGGATACTTCCGCGTTGATCTGTTCGAGATCACTCGCGGTCAGTTCGAGCTCGACTGCTCCAAGGTTCTCTTCGAGGCGGTGCAACTTGGTAGTGCCTGGGATCGGCACGATCCAAGGTTTCTGGGCCAGCAGCCAGGCGAGCGCCACCTGCGCGGGCGTCGCACCCTTTCGGTCAGCGACAGCCTGAACTATGCCGACCAGCGCCATGTTCGCCTTGCGGGCCTCTGGCGAGAAACGCGGCACGATGTTGCGGAAATCGGTCGGATCGAACTTCGTATTCTCGTTGATCTTGCCAGTCAAGAAACCAGCGCCAAGCGGGCTGAACGGGACAAAGCCGATACCAAGCTCTTCGAGGACCGAAAGAAGCTCGGCTTCCGGCCCTCTCCAAAACAGTGAATATTCGCTCTGAACTGCGGTCACAGATTGGACCGCATGGGCGCGGCGGATCGTCTGAACTCCAGCCTCTGACAGCCCGAAATGCTTGACCTTACCCTCGGTGATCAGGTCCTTGACGGCACCGGCAACATCTTCGATCGGCACCTCCGGATCGACACGATGCTGGTAGAAGAGATCAATGCGGTCAGTCCGCAACCGCGTCAGACAGGCATCCGCTACGGCCTTGATGTGCTCGGGTCGGCTATTGGTTCCCATGCGGCGTTCGCCGGTCTGCATGTCAACGTCAAAGCCGAACTTGGTTGCGATAGCTACCTCATCGCGAATCGGTGCCAGCGCCTCTCCGACAAGCTCCTCGTTGACCCAGGGGCCATAAACCTCAGCCGTGTCGAACAGTGTCACGCCACGGTCGTGAGCGGCGCGAATGAGCTTAATCATCTCCTGCTTGTCGGCCGCCGGTCCATAAGCGGCGCTCATGCTCATGCATCCAAGTCCGAGTGCCGATACCTGAAGATTGCTGTTTCCAAGCTTACGTTCTTGCATATTCCTACTCCATTGGATCACCGAGATTACCAGCGACGACCAGGTCGGATAATTTGAATGTAGCTATACTCCGAGAGCTATGTCATGCAGAACCCGCCAATCTTCTCGCAAATTCCGCCATTTTACTGTCTCAACAGTTCGGCATCTAGCGTGATGATCGTCTAGGGCAAACGCGAGATTGCTTCCGATGCGTTCACTTTTTCTTGTAGTTCACGTTTCGTGAACAGCTTTATGTGTTGAACGGTAGGCCAGACTTGACTATGGGTAGCACCATGCTACCGTCTCCTCATGAGTCAGCCCGTGAAACTTTCCGATGCTCTTGTGCTGGACGCCCGCATCGCAGGTGAAGTGCTGGAACGCTCGATTGCCGGACAGGTCGAGTACTGGGCCAAGTTGGGCCGCGCTGTCGAGCGATTCAGGCTCCGCAGGCAATGGCATTGTGCCGCAAATCTGCTGCCCACCCAATCTCTGAGTGTCTGAATACTGTGGATTCCCCCGAGGGGCGACAGCGCATAGCAGACTCCCTGCAGGGCCAGCCTTTCCCTCACTACGACGCCCATTCTGATGAGTCCGGACTGCTGGTGCGAATCGAGGAGAATGGCCGTCGAACTGTGGGACGCTTTGTGAATCGCACGTTCCAACCGGTAAAGCTCAAGACCAAGGCCGGACGGAGATGACTCTTCTGCTCGACCGGAGACCGATCACCGTTGCGCTTGCCGGACCAAACGGAGCAGGAAAAACCACCTTCCATCACGCCCATCTTCAGGCGGCAGGACTTCGATTCGTCAATGCCGACAACATAGCGGGAGAGCTAAAGCTCGAAGCCTATGAAGCAGCCCGCATTGCTGAAGAAGCTTGCGCTACGACTTAGATGTGCTCGCGCAACTCAATAAACTGAGCCAGCACTTCGTCCCATTGCGGATATGATCCGTAGCACAGCATCCTGCATTGAGCGTCATACTCGGCGCGGATCATGGTCGATAGGTCTGCTGGCGGGAACAGCGCGTCGCTGTTCGCAAAGCTCATCTCATCAGGATAAAAATAGCTTCGAGGAAAATGCTCGCGGCTGATCTTGTCGTAGTCAGCCTTGATCGTTGCGTATTCTTCGGAGCGCAACATTTCTAACACTTCTTGCTTTTGGGCTAATTGGAAAAGATCGTAGTAGTGACGTGCATAGCTGCCGAGCGGACGATGCTCGCGCTTGAGCAGCTCCACCTTGCCATGTATTGCGAACATCTTTTCGACAAAGGTCCGTCGAAAGTGCAGTAACCTAAACGAGAAGGAACTCTCATCCTCAGCCCCGAGAGATGCGCCTCGTACCTTCAAGAACTCTCCGAGGAATGATTGCAACTCCATAGTAACGGTCGGCTCGCGTCCGCTGGCGATGCCAGCCTCGACGAGGACGCGGTTGGCAACCTCACCGGGTCCGCCGAAGTGCTGTTGATAGGAGAAACGGTCGTTGCGTCCAAAGCCACCGATTGTCTGGCTCTCGCGCTCAGCAAACGTTAGCGCTGGATGCGTGCCAACGGCATCCCGCAGTCTCTTCAATTCCCGGTCGACGCCCCGGGTTCGTAGTGGTGGATCAAAAGCAAGCGGATCGAGGAAGATGTCGATATCTTCAGAGAATCGCTGAATGAGATTCCAGCCTTTCGATAGGCTGGTACCGCCCTTGAAGATCACCTTGTCGCCACTTGTGGCTGCAATAATTCGTAGAGCCTCTGTGACGTAATAGTCCCTCTCGATAATTGCCGGGCGCAAGCCGCGACTGTGGAAGTGTTCCGCGGCTTGGAGAATTGCTTGCGTAAAGTCAGGATGGTCGAGCAATCTCATCTAGCGTTTCTCCTTGGCTTGCCAGGACCGCGCATTTGGTAGCGTACCTAAAACGCCAAAATCAAACCGAGAAAATGGGTTCAGCGAAGCTCGCAACTCGCGCAGAACCTTGGGACTCTTTCCTATCTGCTCGCCGAGCGCGCCCAAGATCGCCCGGACTCTTGGCGGTTCCCCATCAGCAACCTTCAGCAGGCGTTCGAAGCGGCCGCGCTCTGCGAACAGTTCGAGCGTTTTGCTGATGGTATTCTCTGGCGAGAGTTCGCTGGAACGGCCTCCTCGTCGAAGGAAGTCTAGTAATGCAGCATCGGCGTCGGACAAACCGGTCCATGCCTCGGGTCTTCTGGTGTGAATCAGCGCATCCTTCCCGACGAGTTTCCGGGGAAGGCTCAGGGCACTGGTAGCAAGTTCTGCTCGTCTTGCCGTCTGAGTCGTAAAACCCAGGAGGTTGGCAGCAGAAATTCCGGACGGGAAAACTGTATTCTTCTTGGTCGCGAGTTTCTGGATTGCGGCTGGATTCGGGCGACTCTTGCCTAAGGCGGTCTGTCGATTTCGATAATAAACACCCTTGCTGAGTCTCTCGATTGTTCCAGCGCGTGCCATGCGAGACAGTGCCTGCGCGACGGCAGTAAATGGGAAGTCGCGAAAGTCGTCCATCCGCCACAGACGTTCGCCGCCCGAGTCAATCCGTTGGCGGATCAAAGCGGTGGCACGACGTGTATTCTTTTGCGCTGTCTTGGACAGTTCCGCCATGGGCGAAGTATCAGGCGTTTCGGTGCGTCATGTCAAGTTTTATAACAAAAAAACATGACATAATCGATTTGAATGCTCGTTCCGCAATGCATGCCATCCACTATCAGTTCAACCATTCTTCGCGCATACCACGTACGCACTACCACGGAACTGTCCGACCAAGATATCCGAATGCGTAGGGCAAGAACCTACCGAACCCGTCGCCCATCTGGCGGCCGGTCTGCTCTTGGCGACGTGGACCGTGGCCCTCATCCAGGCTCACCGAACCTTTCGGCAGAGTCGAGATACAGAGGAAGCGAAAGCCGCCTTTCTCGCTATCGTTGATAAGGGAACTATCGGCCTAAAAGCCGCTATGGCAGGCACGCCTTACGCCTGAGCAATCACTTTCTACCTATGCCCTGATCGTCGACGGGCTGCGCTACGGCGCGAGATCGTCGTAGACGCGCCTTACCCAGTGGTCGGAGCAGCCACGGGAAACCAGATACGTCTTGAAGCGCCCTCCTGCTCACAAATCAGGGCCATTAGCTCTTCGCACGCACGGTAATACGCAGCAATTCACTTCGTTTGAAGAGGCGCATGCGCGGTCCCCAGGTTCCGGTGCCCCGGCAGACGATTGCGGTCATGTCCCGCACACGATAACGCCCCGAAATGATCGGGAAAGCGAGTTTCACAAGATATGTGAAGGGCCAGATCTGCCCTTCGTGGGTGTGGCCGGAGAGCATGAGCCCGATGCCAGCGCTGGCCGCTCGCTGCGTTTCTAGCGGCGTGTGCGAGAGCAGAACGCTGGGGCCCGCGGCACACTGACGCAGCACCTTCTCCATAATTACCGCATGCGCCGCGCGCCCGCGGAAGGCTACGTTATCAACTCCGACCAAGATCAACCCAGGGATGGGTTCGACACTTTCATCGCGCAGCACGTGAAAACCAGCGCGGCTAAAAAGATCGATGATCTTCGCTCCTCCAGCGTAGAACTCGTGATTTCCCGTTACGACGTACACGCCGTGTGTTGCGCGGAACTGCTGCAGCACCGGCAGCCAGTTGGGATAAGTCGTCTCATCGCCTTCGAATATGTCGCCCACCAGCAGAAGGAGGTCGGGACGAAGTGACTCAAACTGAGCCGCACGTTCACTTGCCCAGTCATAACCAAGCAGGGCTCCCATATGCATGTCGCTGGCGACCACCAGCACTGTTCCATCTGCCTCGCAGGGCAGTCCATCGAGAGCGACCTCGTACTTCGTGACCACCGGGGAGCGCCGCGCTTGCACCAGCACAATTGCGGCCATCAGTAGCGCGATGGCAAACGCGACCGTGCGCAGTGCAGGCAACTGCGGACGCAGCCACAGGCCAAAACCGGTGCAGAGGTCTAGGGCAAAGAAAGTCGAAAAGAGAAGGAAGAACGCGCCCACCCAGTAGGCACCGACGATCTCAAGCACGTGCGAGAGCCCGTCAATCGAGTAGTGCTCGAGCACACGTGAGACGATGTAACTTGCCCCAAGCACGATCACCGCGGGAATCAACAGCCGCGCCGCAACGTAGTGTGCGATGAATGGGATCGAGAGCAGCCGCGAGACAACATAAAAGTGCAGGCCAGCCCAGAGAAGGCAGATCAGAATCAGGGAGAGGAACACGCGCAGGGACTTAATCAATGCTCCACCGCACCGGCGCGTGGGCGATGCCATCCAACCTCGCCAGGACGTCCGGTGAAAGCGTTAACTGTCCAGCGGCCAGATTCTCGCGGAGGTGGGCTACCGACGACGTGCCGGGGATCAACAGGATGTTGGGTGACCGGTGCAGCAGCCATGCCAGCGCGATCTGCATCGGCGTAGCCCCGAGCCGACCCGCCACGTCTAACAGAGTGGACGACTGCAGCGGCGTGAACCCTCCTAGCGGGAAGAATGGCACGTATGCTATGTCCCGCCGGGACAAGTCGTCGATCAGCGCGTCATCGTGACGGTAGACCAGATTGTAGTTGTTCTGAACGCAAACGATGTCGGTGATCGCCTGCGCCTCGGCTACCTGGGTAGCCGTGACGTTGCTCAGACCGATATGGCGGATCAATCCCTTGTGTCGGAGATCGGCCAGCACCGTCACCTGCTCGGCGATCGCCCCCTCCGCTGGACCGTGGATCTCCCCCATCGAGCGGTAGTTGACGATGTCGAGTGCGTCCAGGCCCAGGTTGCGGAGGTTGTTGTGGACGCCGGCGGTCAGTTCTTCGGGAGAGATGGCTGGCTGCCACGACTTGTCGGGCGGACGGCGAGCCCCGAGCTTAGTGACGATCACCAACCCAGTCGGGTACGGATGCAGAGCCTGCCGGATGATCTGGTTTGTGACGTGCGGGCCGTAGAAGTCAGATGTGTCGATATGGTTCACGCCGGCCGCGACGGCTTCGCGGAGGACGGCAACGGCACCGTCCATGTCCTTGGGCGGCCCCCAAATGCCTGGACCGGACAGCTGCATCGCGCCGTAGCCTGTCCGTTGGACCGTCAATGAAGTTCCAGGGAACGTGAACTGCCCGCCGAGTTTCGCTTCACTCATTGTATTGCTCCTTTCACTGCTAATGTTCTCCTTCGTTCTCAATTGCCCCGTCCTTGCGAAGGGATATCAATCCGCTTTCGGTCGCGCCTCTGATGCTCGCCATCGACGTTAAACAGCTGCAGTACCGCCGTCCACGAATAACTCTGCACCAGCCACATAGCTCGAGTCCTCCGACGCGAGGAACACGGCTACTCTAGCAATCTCCCTAGGATCGCCGACACGTCCGAGCGGAACCATGCTGGTAATGAGCTTTTGCACTTCCTCGTTTCCAAACATTGCCGCACTGCCTTCCGTCAGGATCGGACCAGGGCTGAGAACGTTTACGCGCGGACCTGTCCCCTTCAGTTCGGCTGTAAATGTCCGCGCAAAGCTGCGAACCGCGGCTTTCGTCGCCGCGTAGACGGACACCCCGGGAAATCCGCTACTGCCGACGACTGACCCATTCAGGATGATTGAGCCGTTTTTGTCCATTAGCGGAAGTGCCTTTTGAATCGTGAAGTAAACACCCTTGGCATTGATATCCACGCAGGCATCGTAGAACTCCTCGGTAACCTCGTCGTGCGGCACTTGCCCGTAAATACCTGCGTTGGCGAAAACGATGTCCAGTATTCCCTTCCTTTCTTTGATCTCGGCATACATTCGGTCGAGATCAGCGAGTTTCCCTGCATCGGCCTGAATACCGAAAGAATTCTCGCCCAACTTAGAGACGGCCTGTTCAAGCTGTTGCTTTCGACGCCCCGTGATGAACACGAATGCGCCCTCGTTGATGAATTCCTGCGCGGCGCTGAAGCCGATGCCTTCGCTTCCGCCGGTTATCAATGCGATTTTTCTCGTTAACTTTCCCATCTTCTGCTCCTTTGTATTGATCTGTGTTCGCGAGAGTTATGGTTGCCAAGCATCGGCTATTGCCAGCCGCCACCTAACGCTTGGTAGAGCTGAACTAGAGCGATTAGTTCGTTCGTCTGGGCCTGCGCAAGACCTAGCTCAGCGGAGAAGGAATTCGTTTCATTGGTTAGTACCTCAAGGTAGTCGGTGGACCCGGCCCTGAAACGCACTTCCGAGAGCCTTGCAGCATCTTGGGCTGATGCGAGCAAGTGCTGCTACTGAATTCGAAACTCACGATTCTTGCGATAGGCCACCAGCCCGTTCGAGACATCTCGAAATGCGCCTTGGATGGTTTGCTGGTAAGTCAAAAGCATTTGCTGGCGTTGCGCCTCGGCCAGGCGCACCCCGGATTTCAGTCTTCCGCCTTCGAATATCGGCTGCGTAAAAGACCCGGCCAGACTCCAGAGGCCCGCTGGTCCGGTAAAGAGGTTCGTAAGCGCGGGGCTCTGGAAACCGGCAGCTCCGGTTAGCGAGACCTGAGGAAAGTAAGCAGCACGGGCAACCCCTATCTGCGCGTTGGCAGCAATCAGGGTTTGCTGGGCTTGCCGAACATCCGCGCGCCGCTCCAGCAGAGAGGAAGGAAGTCCGACCGGAACTTCGGGAGCATGCGGCTGCTCGGTCAGTTTGAGTCCGCGAGGAACATCGCCGGGATTATTTCCCAACAGGATGCTGATGGCGTTCTCCTGCTGTGCAATCTGCCGTTGAAAATCCGGGATTTCCGTAGCAGCGGTGTAGACCAGTTGCTCAGACTGGCGTACATCGAGTAGCGAATTGATTCCGTGCTGTTCAAGGGTTTGCGTCAGTTGCAAGGATTGCGTGCGCGAGTTAAATGTTCGCTGCGAGATTTCCAATTCGAGATCCAATTCGCGGAGTTGAAAATAAGCAGTCGCCAAGTTCGCAACAAGAGTTGTCCTTACTTCTCTTTGAGCCCACTCGTTGGCGAGAAGTGTCGCTCTGGCAGCTTCGGTGGCGCGGCGATACTTTCCCCAAAAGTCCAAGTTCCATGATGCAGACGCAGTCAGCTGTCCCTGCGTGACTTCGTAAGAAGGAATAGGACCGATCTGGGGGCTATTCTGGCTCGTGATGTTGCCGCCCGCTCCGAGAGAGGGATACTGATCAGCGCGCGTGATTCCGAGTTGTGCCTGGGCTTGCAAAACCCGGGCGGCGGCTATGCGAACGTCATAGTTGTTCTTGAGAGCGCTGCGGATCAGGCGCTGTAGTTCGGGGTCTTGAAAGACCTTCGACCAATCTTCGTCGCCTAACGACGCGGCTGGTTTGTCCGCGGCTGATGTGCCGTTGCTTGCCGGTTTCGAGTCGCTATGAGGCGCCGATCCTTCAGTTGAGAGCGTGGCCGGCGCCCGGTATTCGTCTGGAACTTCTATTGTGGGCCGCTTGTAGTTTGGTCCGACCGCACAGCCGGTAAGCGCTGCCATGCCCAAACAGAGAGCGAGCGATAGGAGGTGATTGTGTCTCAGGCTTTGAGTCATGGGATTAGTCGCCGGTTCCTTCCTGCAGCCCATAGGCTGGAGTTGGAGATAGCGTCAGTTCGCGCTTCGATCGGAAGAAGGGAATCCGATCCAGCACCTTCTCCTGAAATTCTTCGAGATAGAGATAGATCGCAGGCGTAACAAATAAAGTGATGAACTGCGAGACGACAAGGCCGCCGACGACCACCAAGCCGAGTGGCCGACGCGACGCTCCATCTGCGCCGTAGCCCAGCGCTATCGGCATCGCGCCAAGAAGCGCTGCCATGGTCGTCATCATGATGGGACGGAAGCGCTCCATGCTGGCTTCGTGAATTGCCTGGTCGTCTGCAATTCCCTGCCGCACTCGCTGCTCCGCGAAATCAACAATCATGATTCCGTTTTTCTTCACGATGCCCATCAGCATGAACATGCCAATATAGGCATACAGCGAGGCTTCCTCATTGAACAGCCATAGCGTGAGTAGGCCGCCAAGCAGCGCCACCGGCAACGACGAGAGCACGGTCAGCGGGTGCAGGTAACTCTCATAGAGAATCGCAAGGATCACGTACATGACGAACACTGCGACCAGCATCAACACCGCGAGGTCCCGGACCATGTTGCGAAATGTGAGCGCCTCGCCTTGCAGTTCTCCAACTACCCCGGAGGGCAGAATCTGCTTCGCCGTACCTTCGACAAATTGGGTGGCTGGTCCAATGGCATAACCGGGTTTTAGATTGAAAAACATGGTCACGCTGGTGAACTGATTGATATGGTTGACCGCCTGCGGTCCGAGAAGGGGATGCCAACTGGTGATCGCATTGAGCGGAACCATACGCTGACCATCGTCACTCTTGATATAGAGTTTTCCCAGGTCCTCGGGCGCGGAACGTTGATCATCTGCCACTTCCAGGATCACTTGATACTGATCGGTTGTTTTCTTGATCAGATAGCTGTAATTCTGCGAGTAAGCGTCATGCAGAAGAGTAAGGATGCGGCTCTCCGACACGCCATACAACTTGGCCTGCTCGCGCAGAATGTCGACCTGCAGGTTCGGCGTGTGATTGTAGAGATCGGAATTCACGAAGAGAAAGCCGGGATATTCCCGCATCTTCGCCATCATCTTGGCTGCCGTGCCGTAGACCTCGTTGGCGTCGATGCCGGAAAGCGCATAGGCGAACTGCCCTTGTGCATTGGCAGTTGCACCGGTACTGATTTCGAGGGCCGGATTGGGCTGCAGAAAAGCAATGGTACCTGGTATTGCGTTGCCGATTCCGCCCATCAACTGCCCTGCGACTTGCGCAATGGGAGGACGCTGCGACGGCGGTTTCAGAAACGCAATCAGGAACGCCTGATTCGATCCCATGAACTGTCCATTTCCGCTCATCGTAAAGGTGCTACGCACCGCAGGATTCGCCTTCATGATCTTTTCCGCCTGCGTTTGGTACGCGTGCATCTGCTCGGGCGAGGAGCCCTCCTGAGCGACCAGCACGCCACGGACAAACGAACTGTCACCAACCGGCAGGAACGATTTCGGAACCACCGAGAAGAGGTACACGGTTCCAATCAGGCAGACCACCCAGGTCAGCGCCGAGACCCAGCGATTGCGAAGAAAGAACCATAGTGATCGTCCGTAGACGTCCAGCACTCGATGCTCGAAGGCGCCGAAGACCCGCTCCATCCAAGTCTTCTTTACGTCTGCACCGCGCCTACCAAGCAGCCTGGAGGTCATCAAAGGCGTGAGAGTAAGCGAAACAACTCCGCTGGCCAAAATCGAGATCACAATGGTGATTGAGAACTCACGGAAGATGCGGCCCATGAGGCCGCTCATGAATACCAAGGGGATGAAGACCGCGGCCAACGAAAGCGTCATAGCCAGGATGGTGAAGCTGATTTCTTTGGCCGAGTTCAACGATGCTTCGAAGGCGTTCTGTCCTTGCTCCATCAGGCGGACGGTGTTCTCGAGAAACACTATGGCATCGTCCACGAGGAACCCAATCGCCAGGGTAAGAGCCATCAGGGAAAGGTTATCCAGGCTGTAGCCCAGCAGACGCATCGCTATGAACGTCAGAAATAGTGACAAGGGCAGTGCCACCGCGGGAATCAGCGTGTCGGTAGTTCTGCCAAGAAAGATGAAAATGACCGTGACCACCAGGACGAAGGCGATCCAGAGCGTAACCTGCACATCTTTTATGCTGCCAACGATGGTTTGCGAGCGATCATACGCAGGCACCAGAAGAACAGAAGATGGAAGCTGCGACTGAATGGTGGGGATTAGATCTCCCACAGATTTTGCCACATCAACCGCGTTCGCCCCTGCCCGCCGAAACACCGCGACCACCACGGTTGCTCCGGGCTGGGGGTATCCACGTACCCAGAAGCGCATGTCGATCCGCTCGTCCTGAACGGATTGCCTGGCGTTGGCAACATCCTTCAGGTACACGGGTGAGCCGCTGCTCTGTCCGACGATGAGTTGGTTGTATTCGTCCGCGGTAGCCAGTTGCCCTTGCGGCTGCAGCAGAAAGCTGCGATGAGGTCCATCGATCTGGCCTGCGCCTGTGTAGGCAGTTCCGTTCTTGATCGCGCTGGTCAGATCTTCCATAGTGATGTTGCGGACCGCCATCGCCGATGGGTCGGCCTTGATCCGTACAGCCGATTGCGTGCCGTAAACCGCAACCTGGCTGACGCCCGACAGAATGCTGATACGCTCGCCCACTTGTGTGTTGGCGTAATCGTAGAGTTGTCCTTCCGTAGCCGTGTCGCTGACCAGCGCAATGTACTCGATCGGCTGATCGTTGGGACTCGTTTTGGTGAACGTGGGAGGACTGGGAAGGTCTACCGGTAGCTGTCCCTGAGCACGCGTGATGGCGGCCTGCACATCCGTCGCTGCCGCATCAAGGCTCTTGGACAGGTCGAACTGCAGGACAAAGCTGGAGTGTCCCTGACCGTTGTTGGACGTGACCAGTTCCAGCCCAGAAATCTGCATGAACTGACGCTCGAGCGGCGTGGCCACGTTGTTGGCCATGGTCTCCGGCGTGGCTCCCGGATAGTTGACCTGCACTTGGATCACCGGATAATCAACGGATGGCAGGTCACTGACAGGCAGATGCCTGTAGGCAAACACTCCGAACAGAATGACCGAGACGGTGAGCGCAATCGTCATCACCGGACGGCGGATGAAAGCTTCCGAGAGATTCATGATTGGGCTGCTTTCTTCCCGTTCGGGTTCTCCGCATTCGAAGGCGCAGCATTCGGAGTATTGAAATCGACTCGTACTTTCGCGCCAGGACGAACCAACATTTGTCCGGCGAGCACGATGCGTTCATTCGGGGCTAAGCCTTCGGTCACAACGACACTGTTGCCCTGGCGTTGGCCTAACTTAACCTGCCGGAGCTCCGCCGTATCGTCCGGCTTCACTACGTAGACGAATGGTCCTTGCTGACTGATTTGTGTCGCTTCATTCGGAATGAGCACAGCTTGCTTCGCTGTATTCAGTACGAGTTTTACGTCCACAAATTGCCCCGGCCAAAAGTGATGATCGGGATTGCTCAGAGTGGCACGGAGATTGACCGTCCCGCTTCCGTTCTGCACAGCGTTATCGAGGAACTCGATACGTCCGGACTTGGCCGCATCCTCCGCATCGGAAGGGAGCCGCACAGAGGCTGTCAGCAAGCCTCGCGACATTTGGCGTTGAACTTCTGGAAGATCGCTCTCGGTAACAGTGAACGTCGCATAGATGGGATCGAGACGCTGAATAGATAGCAGGGCTGTGGAGTTTGCTTGCACCACGTTGCCTACATCCACTAGGCGCGCTCCCGCTCTGCCATCGATTGGTGAGTGAATATAGCAGTACTCAAGGTTAAGCTTTGCAGTTTCGAGAGCTGCTTCTGCGGCTTCTACCTGTGCCTGATCCACCTGGACCGTGTTCTTCTTAGTGTCGTAGTCTTGCTTGGAGATAGCTCGGGTTCCAATGATTTCCTCGTCGCGGGCGAATTGAATCTTGGCGAGATCAAGGGCAGCTTTTGCCTGCGCAAGGCTCGCCTTTGCCGAGTCGAGCTGTGCTTTGTAGGGTCGAGGATCGATGACAAACAGCAGTTGCCCTTTTCTGAGATTTTCGCCATCGCTGAAATGCCGTTCGACAATACGTCCCGCCAACTGCGGTGTGACGGTTACGGACTCAAAGGCTGCGTTCCTGCCAATTTCGTCCAGATAATGGGGGACATCCTGGGCAGTCGCATTCACCGCGGTCACCAACGGTGCAGGCATTGCCGGAGCCGCTTGAACATTGCTTTTACTGCAACCCGCTGTCGCCAGCAGCAACAACAGTAAAGCCGCAGATGAAATCGATCCGTAGAGCAGCCCTGAAGTGTTATGTGTCTTATTCATTACCATCCTCATACTGAATACTGAATGCGCGCTTACTTACGCCAAAGTCGCCAAAAGTGGAGTGTTTAGTTGCCCAGATTCAGAGTCGCTGTGTTCATGCGGTGTTACTGCTTTTCCGGTCTGCTGTAGTGCACGACTCCGAGCGGTTAGGATGTCTTGTCTGCTGCAGCCTAGGAAGACGGCGCAATGCTGATCGGAATAGCGCTCTAGAACCGACATTACGTATACGAAGCGATCAAACGGTTCGAGTTCTAGAATCGCGGCAAACGGCCGCTGCTCCGCGGACAGCGTATTGAGCAACGCGGAGTTCGAACCGCCGCTCCCCGCCGTTGGCCGCGGTTCCATGACTCGCACGGCGTTCAGTACGATCATTCGCCTAGCCCAAGATCGTGCCCATTCTTTGAAGACCGGATTCTCTTTGGTTGCTTCCTGCAAGCCTGAGATGAAACACTGCTCAGCCTTCTCCCTAGCCCCGGTTAACAAGAGCGAGAGCAGATACAAACTATTCATGTCCTCGTCAAAGATGCGTTGAAAATCGGCGACGCTTGCATAGGGATTGGTTTTCGTGATCTGTTTTGTGTCCGGCACAGTAACCTCCGTAGTGATTAACCTGTTCATTCCTGCAGTGAATCCGGTTCCGCGTCATCCCTAGGCTTGCTATGGCAATTCCTCGCCAGACACTTCAAAACGTGCCGTGTGAAGACGCCACAGCAGGAAAACTTTGCTCCGTCTTTCATCAAGCGAAAGATCGCGTCTTCTCCCTCGCGGCTGATTACCGTAAGGCTGCTCAGGTCGATAACCAATTTGCGGCCATCGAGGTTCTGGGCCGCGTTTTTCCAGCTGGTGTGAAGCTCATTCACCCAGGGGGCCATAAGCTTTCCTTCCACCACTAGCCTGCGTTTGTATCGGGTATCGATCGTGGAAATTTTGAACATATCGGTGTTTGCAACGCTTGAGTACAGTGCAACCTGCGTGCCGAAGCGGAGCACCCGAATCCTTCCCATAAAGTGATGAAAGCATTGACGGGGAAGAGCGCTGGTTTCGTATGATGTCCAAAAATGTCAACGTCAAAATTGACACTGTCAAAATGGATGACAGAGTACCCACGGAAACGAGTGGTGGAAGCTAGACGCGATGAAGACGCGTAGGAGCCCTGCTTAATGCAGTTTGTGGAGAGAATTAAAAAATACCGAAAGCTACGATACTCGTCGCGGATCGATACCGAGCTTCTTCATGCGTGCGATGAGCGTGGTGCGTTTGATGCCCATCCGCATTGCGGCGCCGTCGGCGCCTGCTACTCGCCCGCGGGTAAGTTTCAGTATGCGAACGATCTCATCCCGATCATTGGCTTCGCGCGTGCCCGACGCGGGAGCGCTTCGGCCATTGCCGGCCATCTCACTGATCGGAACCTGCAGCGCCGGGCCGTGGGTGAGGATCACGGAACGCTCGATGAAGTTCTCCAGCTCACGAATATTCCCAGGCCAGTGCCAGCTCGAGAGCTTCTTCATGGCATCGGCGGGGATGGATTCGATCTGCTTCTCCATGCGCCGCCCATACTTTTGTGTGAAGTAGCGGACCAACAGTGGAATATCCTCGGGGCGTTCGCGTAAAGGCGGGATGCGAATCGGAAAAACGTTTAGCCGATAGTACAAGTCGCTGCGGAACTCTCGATCCTCGATCATTCTTTCAAGGTCGCGGTTGGTGGCAGCCACCAGTCGTATATCGACCTTCTTGGTTCGAGTGCTTCCCAATCTTTCAAACTCACGTTCCTGTAAAGCTCGGAGCAATTTGGGCTGGATGTCGAGGGGAATGTCTCCGACCTCGTCCAGAAACAGCGATCCCTGATCGGCGAGTTCGAGTCGTCCGACCTTCTGTGAAATTGCACCGGTGAAAGCGCCGCGTTCGTGTCCAAACAGTTCACTTTCAAGTAGTCCCGTCGGAATAGCCGCGCAGTTGAGCTTCACAAAGGTCCGTTCTTTGCGACGGCTGCGTTCATGGATCGCGCGCGCGATCAACTCTTTTCCGGTTCCAGTTTCGCCAAGCAGCAGCACCGTGGAATCGCTGGGAGCCACGGTATCCACGAGATTTAATACATGGCGGAGAGCCGAACTTTGTCCAACGATTCCCTCAAAGTCCATCTCGCCGCGGATTTCCTCTTCCAGATACAGCTTTTCCTGCGCGAGTTTGTCTTTGAGGTCGGCGATTTCTCCGTACGCCAGCGAATTCTCCACCGCAATCGCAACCTGCCTCGCGACCTGCAACAGAAAAGCGACTTCCGCCTCCCCAAACGCACCTTCAATTCGACTCGCCACCGCCAGCACGCCGAGCACACGATCCCGGCTTACCAGAGGCACAGCACAGAACGAATTCATCCCCTCTCCCGCGGCCTTGGCACAGAGTTCAGGCGGTGCGGTGGCCGGATCCAGCCGGTTCATAACCCACGGTTTTCCACCTCGAAAAATCTGACCCGGCACCGAACCCTCAATGCAGATCATTGCAGTGTCAGTGAGAGGGCCTTTGCTATCTGGAAAATCGAGAGCATGGACCCGCAAGTCCTTACCATTTGGTTCGGGCAACAAAATCTTCGCAGCATCGCATTGCATCACCCGGCGAACACTGGCGGAGATGGATTGCAGGAGGTCGTGAAGATCTAGGTTGGAGACAACTTGATTGGTGAGGTCAAGGATCATGGTCAGCCGATCCTGTGCCTGACGCGAGACGTAGAAATTCACCGCCGCATCGATCGCCAGTGCAATCTGATCGGCCACCAGGGATAGGAACCGGACCTCGTCCGCAGGATAGGCATGGGGCCGCGAACTGCCTATGCTCAACACCCCCAGGCGGCGATCTCCTCTGGCAAGCGGCAGGCAGCAGGTCGAAGTAATCCCTCGTTCGTTGAGAAACTCGCCATATTTCGCAAACTGGGTTTCCTGCCTCCAGTCCCCGCTTACGAAGACCTGTTGAGAGTTGTGCACCAACTCGACTGGAGTGTTTTCCACCACAACCTCTGCCAGAGGCAGATCCAGCTTTCTGCCATTCGCATAGAGCAGATGCCATTCGACTGTATTGGTTCCTTGTTCAAACGCGACAAGTTGTAAATAGTCAAAGGGAACAACCTCGAGCAGCGCTGTGAGGAGCACATCGCCAGCCCCGTCGCAATCGTCGCACGAGCCGATCACATGAGTCGCGCGCAATAACGCTTCATAACGATCCCTATACGGCTCTGCGACCGTTATTGATGCAGCGCTCATGCGCTCTCGCGTGTCAAAGTGGAACTCGGCAGATCCATCGGTACTCATCATCGCAGGTCCGTCAGGCTGTTTGTTCAGATGTAATGATAAGAGAGAAAGCTTCAACAAAACCATTCGGGAACTTACCAAGCCGTTGTTCTTAGCTTCGAGCATTACCACAAGGCCCTGCGCGAACGCCGCGCTTGCACCGAACCGCATCAGTTGCGTCTTATACGCTCTCCTCCATTGTTCAGGATGTGGAATAGTGCATGTTTTCGAGATCGACAATCAGGCCAGGGCCGGTCGGGTGCCATCCCAGCCGCTGTTGGGTTTGTGCGCTCGAAGCTGGCATATCGAAACCCGCACTCTACTCTTCTCCTCGGAAACAAACTTGCATGGGTAAGAAGCAGGACCGATGGACTGACAACGACCTGAAGATACTTGATTCCTTTCTCAAGGATCCATTTGCGTTCTCCGATTCTGTAGCACTTCAGATCGACATGAATCAAAATGGGTTGATAGACGAAGAGGACATCAGAATTCTTCGCGCCCTTATCGCGTCACGGAGCGACCCCTATGCGGCGGAAGAGGCCGCGCTGGCCAAAGGTGAGCCGTTTCCCCGTCCCCGAGAACTCTATCGATACGTCAGCCTCTCCGAATATTATCCCCGTCCGCGCTGGGCTCTTCCCAACCCGACCCCGGGCAATTCGGTGTTGAGCTGGCTCCCAAGTCTCCGTCCACCCGTGAGCGCAAGCTCATACTCTGAAGCACTCGATGCCGATATCTACGCGGAGGCCATCCGTTTTGATCAGGACTGGCGGAAGCGGGAGCCACGGTTGCTCCCTATAGAGCGCGAATACGCTTCCCAGAAATTGGCGCGCATGAACACGCTTCAGCAACATGGTGAACGTTTCGAGTTGCTCCTTGCCCTAATCGACGGAGTCGAAGATGCCGAAACACTCACCGAGCGGAATCAACCGGCATTTCCACTGAAGATTCTGGTTTTCCGCGATCACCTTCGTGAAACGCTCAATTCGCCTGTTTACACTGAGTTCAAGGCGGGCAAGCAGCCGTGGCAAGCGGTGCTAAAAGTCGTTTCAGGTCATCTTCAAACAGACCTTGGACTTACATACGAATTCGAGACGCTTCCCCCTGCCAGAAACCTGACTCATCTCCAAAACTACCTCCAGCGTTCCGAATGGCAATACTACAAAAGCTCTGCCAAAGATGAGGATTTTCGTGCGCTCATCAACTTCGCGCAGCATGATCCCCGCTACCTGCGTGCTGTCTCACGAACAAGTCGCAAGCTCACAGACACAGACGAGATGAATCACAATCTTCCGATGGAGCTTCTGTTCAGAGAAGCACTCCTCATTAAGGGCGGCGACAAGAAGAAAGCGGTGGGACTACTCGACGAAGCTATTCGCATTCCATTTCTCTGGGTGAAATCGATACCGCGCGAGTCGCTCCCCAGTTCGCTGGCGTTCGATAACTTTCTTCTCCCCGGCAACAAGGAAGATGGCTTTGACAAGAGTCGTCACTGGAATGTCTTTGGCGGTATTTGTCTTTATAAATCCCCCCAGGAATCACTCGATCTCGCGCTCACACGTGAGATGCAGGACCTTCGAGATGACCACTACTCTGAGCCTGCGATGCGTGAGTTCTTTCGAGATATGATCGCGGACTTGAACGGAATCTACTATGTCATGACTGTGAACCGCGATTTGCTCAACAATCACAGATGACCGGCCCGAGGCTACTGCAATGCGTAGCCTACAACGCCGCTAATATGACAACCGCTTGCACCAAATGTTCAAATCGCTCCCGGCAGGATCGATAGGGTTCTAACGTTTACCGGTACTAATTCAATGGGTGAGCGGATAATTTCGTGTCCTTCACTCTGGTGCATTCTGCGAGATGGTTCGCGTATATTGGTCTTCGGCCAAACGCCATTCGGGACCCCGAGCAAAGTCGCCAACTGATCGCCTTCTTTAGCTGGTCGGCCCGGCCTCATCGGCCCTCAGGCATGCCGGCAACACTCCTACACCAATAACTGGCCGCCAAGCCACTCGTCGGAAATCGGGCGATTCCCGATGCCATTGTGTGGAGTGTGCTATCGCTGATCGCACTACTGGGGGCCATTGGCCTGCTCTTTGCCGCGTTTGTGGTGAAAAAAAGAAGAAACGGGAATGTGTTTCCGAGCCCGAAAACCTCGGATTTAGCTGAAAATAACTTGCTGTCGCTACCGTGTTTGGCAGCTTACTGGTGCTGCTCCGTTATAGAGCTTTGGACCTAAGGAGAGGTCGAGCTTCCGCTTGCAATGCGAACCGTAAGTCGCGTCGCGCCGAAAGCAAACGCCCGCAACTGAGGATGAATCGCCGTCACTCTGCAGGTATATGTTCCCGCGGGCAAGCTATTCGCGGGGAACTCTACGCGAAACACCGCGATGCCTCCAGACACCCTGCTGGGCGGTGGTACAGTCTTGAATACGCTTTGATCTCCAGAGAAGCACTGCACAGAAGATTCAATCTGGCTGGCGTCACAGGCATGTGTATCTAGGCCGCACTCAACCTGGTACTGCACTGTGAAACGTTGTTGTTGCTTATATTCCGCAAGAGGGTTCAGGACGAGCCGAGTTCCATTTACGACCAGCGGCGATTTGGGTAATGTGGAACTGGCGATCGCTAGAGTGCCACTCAGCAACGGACTGACCACCATGGGAGAACGCCCATCCTGCGGCAATCGCACGAGAGTACTATAGGACCCGACCTTCCCGTTTCCGTTCTGCACGACGACCAAGTGCACGTGGTATTCACCTGCCGGGAGTTCGGTTGCCGTATCATACTGCAGAGCGCGGTCAAATTGCTGCGGGACTGTGCTGGCGGGGATTACGTCGTGTAATTTGCGAACCAAGCGTCCCCGTGAGTCCACCACAGCCAGCACAACTGTCGCGGAGGCTGCGACGCCGCCGTATGACAGGGATCTGGAAGAGAGCAGGATCGTAATCGGCACGTAATACGACTCGCGGTCGGTGCGCACGTATTGTGCGAACCCAAACACGGGTAGGCCGCTCGCGGGCAGATCGGCCACCAGTTCCTCTGCCAAGATACGATCAACATCACGGGAGCTTTCGGCGATCTCGGAACGGGGGCCGTAGTAGCCCGCCTGGTATCTCAGATGCAAACCGCGCCGGTGCACCCGCACGGAGATCCGGCGGAACCGTCCGTCGCGTCTCGCATTGGAACTGCGGTAATTGAGGATGTAGTACTCGGACGTATCGCTCTCAATCGCTCGAAAGGGCCGAACAAGATCGTTGGAATTGGAGAATGTACGACCTCCGGAACCGCGTGCAAGGGCGTACAACAACGCCTGACTGTCAGTCGAATTTGTTACGTTGACAACGGCCGTCCCGGAGAGCACAGCGGTACCGAAACTGCCGGACGTTGCAGCACCTCCAAGTGGAGGCGTGGCGGCGAGACCGCCGGCAGCAGTTGTGTAGAAACTCACATTTGCCCGCAACGCGGCAGCCAGCGTAAGGGTGATGCTTGCATTGTCAGAATCTGACGCGGCTTTGCCTGCAAAGAACACGACCGATTTTCTCTGTGGAACCTTGGCAAGTGCGGTCGAGAGCACACGTAGTGATCGCAAGCGGCCGCGAGCATGAAACAGGAGTCCGTCAGGACCGTCACTCTGTGCGCTATCGACTACTAACCTGCTTAGGCCCTGCAGCCGTTGCAGGGAGCGTCTGAGTGCAAACTCGTCGCGTGTGAAATCCTGTTGTACCTCGAGCTTCACCGCCAGACTTACGATGGCTACGCGGTCATCCTCAGAAAGGGTGTTGACATAGGCCTCAGCCGCACGTAACGACCGTGCGGCATCATCAACGTCGAGCGATGTGAAATCGAAGAAGAGCACTACCAGCCGCACACCCTTCAATGCGCCCGGTAAAACTGTCTCGCTTGATGTCAAGAGGGGGACATCCACTGGCATCTTTTGCAGTGCATGACGCGCTCCAGTCGTTGGTGGTTCTCCCACCGTCTCTACGTCAATGGCTGTCAGTTGCTGTTGCTGACCGTCTTCAACAAGTTCGAAGTCAGGCCTGGTCAAACCGCGAACGAACCGGCCGTTGCGGTCGCGCACGTCGACGATGATCTGCACCAGATCCGAAGACGCGCGGAACGTATAGTTAGGTTCTTGCGTTGTAGCTAGAGGCGCGCACGCCAGCAGCACGGCTACGCAGACGATCCAACGAATTGGCGAGATGCTTTGCGTCATCAGAACGAGTAGTGCAGTCTAAGGCGGATTGCGCGCATGTTACCGACGTTGGTGATCTGACCATATGTCGGCGAATTAACGTTGGAATCAATGTGCGTGTACTCCGGCGTATTAAGCAGGTTCGTGATTTGCGCCTGGAACTCCAGAGAATGCTGTTGAGCGACGACGAACGATTTCGTAACCGAGGCATCGCAAGTAAACGTGTGCGGTCCAGTTATTGTGTTCCGCCCCGCGTTGCCGTACTGGCCCGCACTCGGCGCGCGAAATGCATTCACATTGAAAAAGTGATCAACTGTCGGATTCGTTAGCTGGATTGCCTCGCCCGTTAGATCCGGACGCAAGGCGCCATACCCACCACTCGCGTCGTCAGCGTAATCGCCCACCACGTGCGGAGTGAATGGAGATCCGGAGGCATAACGCAGTGCTCCCGTAACCGACCAACCGCCCAACACTTTGTCCCCGACCGCGGATTCCGACAGCCAGGGCCTGCCACGTCCAAATGGCAGCACATACTGGTAGTCAATCGTAAGGCGATGCCGCTGATCAAACGCTGACAAGCCGCGGTCGCGATAAAACGTGGAATCGTCCTGGGCTACTGGGATATCATCTCCCAATGCCGGATCGTTATCAACAGACCGCGACAACATGTACGTTGCGCCGAATGACAACCCGTGCGCCAACGCCTTCTGCACCCGGACGCTAGCAGCGTTCAGCATCGAGGAACCTTCGCCGGTCTGCAATAAGAAGGGGGCGACCTCTGGCAGAAGCAGGCCCGTAGCGCTCCGGTTCGGTGCTCGTAGCAACGCGAGGTGGGCTCCCTTCGTTCCCGTGTAGGACGTTACCAAAACAAGGCCTGCGGGCAGTTCATTTTCTAACTCAAGAACCCAGACCTGTGCATATCCGAGAGGTAGGCTTCTGCGGACGGCGAAACTGTTGGTGACCGTATCGGCTTGTACGGCATGGAACCCATTTTGGAGCGTAAGCGGTTTGCCGAAATTGGCGATCCCGCTGTTCTCGACGGCGAAGGGCGCCTGGAATGCTAGCCGAGTGGCGAGCATGTTGTAGACACTTGGATCGTAGCTGATGCTGTAACCAACTCGGACAACGAGTCGCTCGGCAGCGCGCCACGCGATGCCAATTCGTGGTGCGACATTGTTCGTATCGGGCGAGACGATCGTGCGAGGGTACCGGCCAGTGAACGGCCCAATGTGTCCGGCGCGGATCGGTCTGACCTCCGAAACGTCAGGTGCGACATCCAGTGTGGCGAGGCGGTTGTGGGCCTCTGAGAACGGGGAGACGTATTCGTAGCGAACGCCCAAGTCCACCGTAAAGCTGTTGGACACGCGCCAGTCGTCTTCCACGTACACACTCCAAGCGTGGCCAGTAAACGAAAACGGGGAATCCGAAAACTGCACGTGCGTCTTCTGTGGCAAGCCCAGCAGAAAGTCAGCGAAATCGGATCCGGTACCCGGTACAGGGACACCATTGGCGAACTGAGCTGTCGCAAAACCCGTAAACGCGAACGCGCCACTTGCATCGTTGCTACGTCGTAGACGAAAATTCAACCGGCTGACCTCGCCTCCCCACTTTAGGTTGTGCTTTCCGTGAGTCCAGCTGACTGCATCAGTAAGTTTGAGGTTTTGATCGGCACGGAGTCCCGGCGGGACGTCGCGCAACCCAGTGAAATGGGCCAGATCGATGGCTGGCAAACCCCAGTCAAATCTGTCATGTGAGACGCCCGCGATGCCGGCGTTGGCCGCCACGTCAGTGCGGACGCGGTTTAGCGTACGCGACCACGTTAGATCGAACGCCAGCCGCCAACTGTTAGCGAAGGAACTCCTAGTCAGCGTATGGCTGATGCTGGCAGTCGAGCCGCGGCTGATGCTGTTCCCACCGAGCGACGGGAATATGTTGGGCGCGTCCGCGGTCGAATGATGGTATGCGAGCGCGGCGGTCCAACTATTCCGAAACGGCGCGTTCCTTCTGTTATCCGTCTGCATGGGGGGCGCATGCGACAGCGAAACGCTGAAAGCATCGTTTCTATTTCGTGTAGCACTTACGAAGTGGAAATTCTGCGCGGCACCGTCCTGTTTCGGCATCGGAAAATATGCAAGCAGCGCCCCGGCTGCTTGGTTAATCCGGTCTAACGGGATGCGATTGCCCGGGAATGGCTCGCCCGTCTTCGGATCGAAAATTGTGGATTGATTCGTGCCCGTTCCGGAGAGCGCGGCTGCTGCGGAGAAGTCGCCCAAGCGCATGGCGGCCGTCGGCACCGTCGCGTATCCGCTGAACGGAGTTCCGGTGCTAGTGCGTGAGTAGCCAGCAGATAACCGTGTCGTGCCCTTCTTCAACCACGGCAGCGCGCCTCCAACAGTCGCACCGAAGCTGTTGTCGGCGTACTCGGGCTTGCCAACTGCGATCCCATGCAGGGCGTAAGGACTGGCGTCGAGGGCCGAGTTTGCCGCTTCGTACGATGCATCGAGGTGCACAGGAAATCGGTGCGGCCGCCCTTCATGCAGCGCTCGTTCCGCCGCTGAAACTGTGTCTGCCATGGGACCGTTAATCACGCTGAATTCCGTCGCCTGATCTACCGCAGACGGCGACTTGTGCGACGCTAGTGCAGTGGTGTGACGGTCCTCGCGTGCGCTTTGGGAGTTTTGCGTTTCCGCGGATTGCCGGCCTTGAGGATGAACCGCAGTGTCGCGTTTCGGCGGTGCGAGCGCGAGACGGAAGTCAGGGTGTGCTGGGTCCGCAGCCTTTAGCGATACCTCGCGTACCACTGGTGAGAAACCGAACAGTTCGACGCGAACGAGATAAGTCCCGGGCGCACTTACGACCAACAGATAGCGCCCGTCATCGTCCGATACTGCGGAGGTGGACTCGCCGCTCACGACACTCGTTGCCGTCAGCACGGCGCCGGGTAACTTGGTTTGTCCACTTACTATTGATCCAGAAATCTCAATCCTGGGCGCAGTTTGTGCGAGCGTGTTGAGCGTTGCCGTTAAGGTGACAGCGATCGCGAACGCAATGAACAACCGTGGTGTACGCACAATCAATCCTCGGTAGCAACACCAAGAATCGTTCCAGTTAGAGAAAAGATTGGCGGGGGAATAATCCCCCGTCATTGTTCAGCGGTTATTGGGGTTACGGAGCCAACGGATTCGTGAAAGAGAAAGTTCCCGAAATTGCTAACGTCGCGCCACTCGTACTGTCCGTGACCGAGACGTTCGAATACACGACCGACACGAAGGTAACCGTTTGTCCGCTCGGGCAGGAGAAACCCACATCGCTTGCGGTCGCTGGCGACAGTGTCAACGAGCCGACAATGTTCCCGCTCTTGTTTGCCGTGAAGTTACCTGACGCGCTCCCTTGTGTCTGGGTTGTTGTCTTGTTGCTTGCGGACGGATTCTTACCTCCGTTGTTTACGCACTCATAGGTGACCGTCTCTGTTGCACTGCATGTCACCGCTTCGGTTGAGCCTGAGGCAAGGCCGGTTTCCTTGAAGCTGCACACAAGGTTGGAGCCGCTGAGGCTCGCGCTTGTAGCGCTCTTGATGAAGTGTGCGTTTCCGTTTTGCGCAACCGCAAACGGTGCGAAGGAAGCTAAGGCAACTACAAGCAGCGTTGCTAGGATCATGCGTTTCATACTTGTTTCTCCTGATCAGGTTGGTGTCTCTTGGGGTGTCCGCGACCGCCTGGAATCGCAAAGCGGTGCTAATTTGCATTCACTTCTTACGCGCCCAAGTATGTCGGGATAGATTGCTCGCCTGTGGTCGAAATCAAACACAACAAGGAAAAATCGCGAGCAGCGGAGTTCAGCGATGTGCCTTGCTCAGGCGATTCGTCATAGCCGGCTATGATCGTAAGTCTCGGGGTCGTCTCTAATAAGGACATTTAGCAGGGACGGGTACACAGTTATTTCGCGGCGGTTGTAGTCAATGTAGCCGGACCTGCGGAAGGAACTCATTAATTGGGAGACTCGCGCGCGTGTCGTGCCGATTAGCTGTGCGAGCGTCTCAGGACTGACGTAAGGAATGTGCTTCAGACATTCGGCATTCCCCCCGAAGTGAGCAAGCAGCAGTAGCGCACGTGCAGTGCGCTTTTCTGTCGAATTTTTCAACTGGTCTTCAAGGTCGTCCTGATAACGAGAATTGCGGCTCAAGAGGTACGTCATGAAATCTTCAGCAAACGCGCTGTTAGTGCGCAGAAGACCGAGCACCGCTTCTTTATCAATGCGTAGCACTCGGGAGTGTGCAAGGCACGTGGCATCGGCGAGTCGGTTGGCCTGACCGATTAGACATCCTTCGCCGAGAAAATCTCCTTGAGCTAGCAATCCGATGATTGCTTCGCGCCCGCTTTCAGAAGATCGGGAAATCTTCACTTGCCCACTCTGCACGTAGTAAACAGAGTCGGCTGGTTCTCCTTTGCGGAAAATGAGCGTGCCGCGCTTACAGCAAATCAGTCGTTTCTGCGGAAGCGCGGCAAGGATGGGAGCTAATTCGACGGATCGCGTAAGGTTTCGAGCGCACATAGCGACCCCTCATCTAACTCAGAGTTCTGGGCCCTGTTTGTATCGCTGCGCTAATAGATTGATTAGCGCCTGGCCGGGTGGCCCCAACGTGGCGGTGATTTCACCTTGGAGTCCTACGGTATTAGGCGGCATACTTTAGTCACGAATCGTACGTTGTGCGGTGACAGAAATCACCCTTTCGAGTGACCGTTGGTCGCATTCAGCAGCTAAATCGTGGTGTGGTGAATCAGAGCCAGTGGTGCAGAGGGGGTGTGAACTTTGAGACCTGTTCGTCCGAATGTCTGATAGCGCCACGATGTGGACAACGTGAACCAGGTTATTGGTTCCTTATTCATTTTTCGGACCTACATTCGGACCCACAGAGGAGCCGACTTGATCGTCGAAGAGATCTCACCGCTTTACATGAGCTACTACACCTACCCACATCTTCGGTTGCTCCTGAAGCTAAGCCAGTTCGAACTTGCCGAGGAGTTCGGTTCATTCAGGCGGGCGCCATCACTGTGCATCAGGAGATGATCATCTTGGCGCGAGCTGTCTGAGGATTTCTTGTGTTGGTGAGTTCAGCTGCCTAAACGCCTGGGTCGTCCGGTGAAAGGATAACTCGGCCGCCGCGCATCCGGTCGCGATGGGTAGATACACCGAAATTGTCCCTCACGAGCGGCTTAGTTTCACATGGAGAGGCGACTGGGTTTGGAGCGTTTCAGTCAGAGATAAGAACTTGGGAATCTCCGATTTTCATCTCTCGGGCTCGGACCTTCAGCAAGAACTTTTATCTCGCGTGGGGCCCCATCCTAGGCCTCTTTTGCGTAGGAGGGGATTAGTCCGCGCAATCTCACGGATCTGAACATCGCGTGTCGGCAACGCAGAAGTAATCCGTTTGGTGGGAACCGCGATCGGTACTGGGGAAGTCTTAGGCATCGCTCCAGTCACTTGAGGATCTTGCATCTGCCCCCCCCAGTTCTCCTGGTGAATGCAGCTGCTTTTCAGGTAAGCGCTGCCTCCATGCAGCCCGGATCTCGGGCTCGTCCGCATCCAATGATCGGAGCCGCTAACCGGTTATGCTGGGCCGATCTCACTGCCCATGGCGCTACACAACTTCAGATGAATTCGATGGGAGCAAGCCAACCATCGAATCTGCGCGACCTAAGCCGTCGCTAGTACGGAGCAGTCCTTCCGCTTCTGATCGCTTGTTAAGCGGGCTGCTGAAGCTGATGATGCGGTGGCTACGCCAGCGAGTTTTCGCCAGAATGCTTCGTCGCAACTTGGTGCAATGAGGCGACGTTGTCTGGTGCGGTGCTTTCTGGATGCGTCCTCAATGCCGTCCCCTTTTTGCGGGAAGTTTTGGGTCGGGCCATCCCTCCAGTTTTTCCCTGCTTTCTCTCGGTCACCCGCTCGGTGCTTTGCCTGCGCCCTGCGGGAGCTGCGCGGCTCTGCTTTTCCGGTTCCTTCCACAACAAATCTCCCGCGCACACTTCGCGCGGCTACGGCCCTGGCGGGCGAGATTTCTTGCGGCCCCTTCCCGAAAAGCGCCGCTTGCCCTTGGGAACAGGGCACTCTCGCGTCGCTTCGCGCATGGGTGTCCCGAGTGATATCCGGGCAAAAACAAACATGGAGGAAATGACAATGGCTCTCTACGAAAACACCATCCGGCTGAAGGGTTTCATCGGCAAGAACGCCGAGACCAAGGCAACCGCCAGCGGCAACACGTTCACTGTCTTCTCACTTGCCACCAAGTCCAGCTACAAGGACAAGCAGTCCGGCGATTGGATCTCGCACACCGCGTGGCACCGCATCATAAGCTTCGGCACCGCCGCCAAATATGCACAGCAGTTGCAGAAGGGCGACTACGCCGAGGTCGAAGGCGAACTGCGCAGCAGCGAGTACGAGGCCGAGATTGGCGCTCGCGAGAAAAAGCAGTCTAGCAAGCGTC
>WNGR01000557.1_pt1 | contig 41162 bp, 37 predicted proteins | sample 5407581 | NCBI WGS metagenome assembly WNGR01 (sample SAMN13153383, study PRJNA577476) | soil metagenome | isolation source: 80 cm soil or saprolite under Garry oak tree replicate 2 | place: USA:California | collected 2016-06-15 | reverse complement strand
TAGTCGCGATCGGCGATCGTGACTACCCCATGGTCATCGAGTGCGCGGAGCGTATCGCGGAGCGGATACCGTCGAGCCAGAGCATTCCGCTGCCAGGAGCGGATCATATGGTGCCGCTTCGCGCGCCAAGCACGCTTGTGGGGCTCATCGCCGAGTACGCTCCACGGCGCGGCCGGTAGCTGGGCGAGGGTTCTTCGCCGGTAGTCGCGCCGAACGGGAACTCGTGGACGAAAGCAGACACCGGGCGATTCCGGACTTCCCTGAGCTTGAGCCGCCATTGAGAACAATCACCTGAGTCGTCATCGCGCCACAGTAGAGGCACACCGACAACTCCCGATAACGGATTCCCGGCGGTCTCCGGTCGGCCCTTCGCAAGCCGGCCAACCTTCTCGGTCACAGCACTAGCCATCACCTGGGCGCCCGGACCAGCCAAGCCTGGAGCTTGCTGGTGGGGGCAGCCGTGCCCGGACTCCTTCCATCCCGGAGTCGACCAATCGTTCCTGCCCTGTCTTGAGTCCGTAGACCACCTCGTACCAGGGGCCAAGCTGGTGGTAAGTAGCTGCCCGCACGCGGGTAGCGGCGTCGGCGTGGTAAATGCTTGCCACCCCCCGCGCGACTTCTGACGCGGAACCGTTGAGGCACCAGGCGAGGTCCAGCGCTGGATCTCCGACGCAGGCATCGCTCCAGTCGATCACCCCTACCACCCGGCCGCTACGGCACAGGACGTGTGCGGGGCCAAGGTCCCCGTGGATGAGGGCAGGCGAGAAGTCAAGCTCTTCAACACGCCCGAACACGCCGTCGGCCCGCTCCCGCTCAGCGGGTTCGAGCAGCGGGAATACGTCTTGCCGGAACTCGGCGCAGCGGCCGCGATACCGGTCCCGCCAGGCCATCGGGTCAAAGCAGGAGACGCCCAGCGCACGGGCACGCTCGACCGGGAAGCGGTGCAACGCGGACAAGAACCCGCCCACGTCCTGCCCAGTCCGTTTGCTGACCCCTGTCGTCGGTGGCGTACCAGCGATCTTTCGGTAGCCGACACAGGCGCCGCTATTACGCGCGATCAGGTCGAACTGAGGAACCGTGACTGGCAGCTTCGCGGCGAGTTCAGGCAGGAGCGCGATCTCGCGGTCAAGCCAGTCCGCCACCTCGGGCCGCCGCGGGAAGCGGAGTATCCATGCGTTGTCCAGGTCAAGGACGAGGCTGTCCCACCCGTCCTCGATGATGCGCACCTCGCGAAACTCCAGGCTGGGGAAACTCGCGCGGACAAGGCCAGCTGGATCGTGCAAGGACATCGCATGCCTTCCAGCTGTTACTCAGGTATCTCAGCCACCTGAGGTCACATTGCGACGCTATATCCACATTGCTGAACCGTCACCCAGCTAGTCCAGCTCCTCCGCGAGCAGGCGAGGTACAAGGCACGGACGGCTGGCGACAGTGAGGGACCTTAGTCCTATTTTGGAGCCTTTACCTCCTATCTGTTTCCCCTGATATCCGGAAATGGTAGTGTCCTCACGCGCCCGCCCAGAAAACGGGCTTCATCACGATTGGGGGATCCGTCCCATGCGAACACGTGTTTTTGGCCTGATCGTTTCCGGTGTGGGGGCACTGGCGTTCACAGTAGGGTCGGCTGGTATCGCCTCGGCTGCCACTGGCCCGGTGGTCTACTCACACGAACAGGCTGGGTATTCGGCCACCGGCGCCCACTTCCAGTATGTTCAGAGCTCGGTTACACTCCCCGACGCCTCACAGTTTGCGACCGAGGTGCCCGGCTACGGGCTGTCGGTCCAGCTCTGGACCAAGTACCGGGTCGTGGTGCTTGGTGTGTCCAACTCCACCACTACCGCCGGCAGCGCTTACAACGCCGCGGTAGCGGTCTACAACAGGACTACCCACGCCCTGATATGCAGCACAGCAAGCGACACCCAGAAGTGCCCGGGCGTCGGCTCGCGCTGGACGGACGGGTCGGTCAACTTCGCCCCCGGGGACGATGTGACCCTGGCCATTTTCTACGACCGCTCCACTGGCATCGACCACTTCTACGTCGATGACAACACCACTGGCGTCGAGTTGTTCTACGGCGGGTATGCCCCCGGCACGGGCAAGGTCTACGGCCAGGCGCGGATCGGCGCCGAGTTCTCAGCGGCCAGCCCGTGGGGCTCCTTCTCCTACACTTCCCCGTCGGCGGAGACCCACCTGGCGACCTTCAGGGACACCTTCCTGGTCACCTACAGCGGCCAGGTGAGCACCTTGACCTCCTGGTGGACCCACCACCGGGTCAAGGCCACCACCGACGGCACGAGCACGGGCAACGTTGAGGTGCAGCCGCACGCCCTCTTCAACTCAGGCGCCAACTTCGGAGTCTTCTTCGAGCCATTGCCTGCCTGAGCCCAAACAACGCAAAGCCCCAGCTTCGGCTGGGGCTTTGCGTTGTTTCCGGCCACCGGCCGGCGGCCTAGCCGACCGAAGGGCCGAGCCCGAGCGACTGCGGCGTGCTGGAGTCCGGCGACGGCTGGCGCAGCCCCTCGTCCAGCGGACCGTACTCGGTCATCAGCGCCGGGCTGCCGCCCCAGGGCGTCTGCTCCTCGGCCACCAGGGTGTTGGTGGTGAGCAGCAGGCCGGCCACCGACGCGCCGTTCTGCAGCGCAGAACGCGCCACCCGCAGCGGGTCTATGATGCCCAGCTCGATCATGTTTCCGTAGCGGCCTTGCAGCGCGTCGAATCCCTCGTCCTGGCTCAGCCCGGCGAGCCTTGCCACCACCTCGTCGCCTGAGTAGCCCGCGTTCGCGGCGATCAGGTACGCGGGCACGGGCAGCACCCGCCGCACAATCTCGACGCCGGTCGCGTAGTCGTCCTTGACCTCGAGGTCCTCCAGCGCCGGCTCCGCGTGCAGCAGCGCGGCGCCGCCGCCCGCCACGATGCCCTCTGCCATCGCCGCCCGGGTCGCCGCCAGTGCGTCCTCCACCCGGTGCTGCAGTTCCTTCAGCTCGGCAGGCGTGGGTGCGCCCACCCTGATCACGGCAACCTTGCCGGACAACGCGCCGATCCGCTCGGTAAGCACGTCCTCGTCCACACCGAAGGTGGCCCGCTCCAACTCCGCGCGCAGCTGGCCGAGCCGGAACTCCACGCCCTTGGCCGAGCCGCCGCCGTCGATGATGGTGGTCCGGTCCGCGGTGGCCCGCACTTGCGCCGCCCGGCCCAGGTGGTCCAGCGTCATGGTCTCCAGCGTGAACCCGGACTGCCTGCTGTACACAGCGCCACCGGTGATCGCGGCGACGTCCTCCAGCTTGCGCAGCCGCCTGTCGCCGAATCCCGGCGCCCGCACAGCCAGACACTGGAACATCTTGTTCACGTGGTTGTGCACCAGCATGCTCAGCGCGGTGCCCTCGACGGTCTCCGCGATGATCACCAGCGGCCGGGGCGCCCGCATGACCTTGTCCAGTATCGGCATCAGCTGCTGCACCTTGCTGATCTTCTCGCTGCACAGCAGGATGTAGGGGTCGTCGACGATCGCCTCCAGGCTGGCCGGGTTGGTTACCAGATATGGCGAGAGATAGCCGTTGTCGAGTTCGAAGCCCTCGACGAACTCAGCGCTCATCCCTTGTGCGGCGGACTCCTCAATGGTTACGACGCCCCTGTCGCCGACGGTGTGCAGCGCCTTGGCGATCACCGCGCCGACGCTGTCGTCATCGTTCGCCGAGATCGCCGCCACCTGCGCGTAATCCTGCTCGCTCGCTACCGGGTGTGCCACGCCCTGCAGGTGCTCAACCAGGCGCCCGACGGCGAGATCGATCCCGCGCTTGACCAGCACCGGGTTGGCGCCGGCGCCGATCGCATGCATGCCCTCCCTGATGATCGCCTGGGCGATGACGGTCGCGGTCGTGGTCCCATCGCCGACGATGTCGTTGGTCTTGATCGCCGCTTCCTTGACCAGCTGCGCGCCCATGTTCTCGAACTGGTCCTTCAGGTGGATCTCGCGTGCGATGGTCACCCCGTCATTGGTGACCACCGGCGAGCCGGTGATCTTCTCCAGGATCGCGTTGCGGCCCTTGGGCCCAAGCGTCGACTTGACTGCCTCGGCTAGCTGGTCGACGCCAGCCAGCATCAGCGCGCGTGCCTCTGCGCCGAAGCGGAGTTCCTTGGCCATTGGTCCTCCTTGGATGACGGGTCTAGCGGCGGGAGTGCGCGCGCTGGCCGGCTAGGGAACGAGGATTGCCCGGCCGCGTACCCGCCCGGCGTCCAGGTCGGCGAACGCATCCGCGGCCGCGGCCAGCGGGTAAGTTCGGGTATGCAAGGTCACCCGGCCGGATTCCGCCAGGGCCATCAGCTCGGCAAGGTCGTTATAGGTCCCGACAATGTTCCCCACGACGTTGCGTTCGGTGGAAATGATGTCGAGGGTGGGGACCTGCAGCGTGCCGCCGTAGCCGATGACGAAGTACGAGCCGGCGCGGCCTGTCATCGCCCACCCGTCCGCCTCGGCGCCCTGCTCGGCGACGAAGTCCAAAACGGCGTCCGCGCCGTGTCCGCCAGTTAGCTCCGTGACCGCGCCTACCTGGCCGCCGTCCGCGACCACGGTGTGCTGAGCACCAAGCTGGCCGGCGAGCTTGAGCGCGTCAGGGTTGCGGTCCACCACGATGATCGTGGTCGCGGTGAGCGCGGCCAGGCACTGAACGCCGATGTGGCCGAGGCCGCCGGCCCCGATCACGACGCAGGTGGTGCCGGGATGAAGCAGCGGGATGGCCTTGCGCACCGCGTGGTAGGCGGTGATGCCGGCGTCGGCGAGCGCTGCGACGTCCTGCGGCCGGGTCAGCGGGTCGAGCTTGACGCAGGCGCGCGCCGAGGTCAGCAGGAACTCGGCCATCCCGCCGTCGTGTGACAGGCCGGGGAATGAGTTGTCGGTGCAGTGCATGTCATCGCCGGCCCGGCAGGCCCGGCACAGCCCGCAGGTCGGCGTCGGGTGCATGATCACGGTGTCGCCGACAGCCACGTTGGTGACGGCGGAGCCCGTCTCCTGCACCCAGCCGGCGTTCTCGTGGCCGAGCGTGTAAGGCAGGCCAGGGTGCATCGCGGCGTCCCACTGGCCCTCGATGATGTGCAGGTCGGTCCGGCACACGCCGGCCCCGCCGATCTTCACGACAACGTCGAGCGGGCCCTTGACGCTTGGCTCGGGTACCTCGTCGACGACGGGTTGCTGGTGATAGCCATGCAGCCGGACGGCCTTCACTGGTCCTCCTCCTCGCCCAGTCCTACAGAGTCGTATCGGTGCCGCAGCATGCCGCGGCAGATGCCGCTGTTCGCCTCGATGCTGATCCGTGTCGTGCGGGCCCGCCGCAGGTGAAGCGGGAGAGCCGGATCGCCGATCCGTTCCCCGCTGACCGGATCTATCAGCAGCGGCGCGCGCTCGCCGGCGGGCAGCCCGAGCTCGGCCCGGCGCTGCCGCAGCCGGTCCAGTGCGCGAGAGGGCGGCGCGTCGCGCAGGGTCATGCCCCGCAGGCCGGCCGGGCTGGTTCCCCCGGCCAGCAGCGGCCGGCACACCTGATCGGTGCCGGCCATGACAGCCTTGCGCAGGAAATCGGCCCGGAGCTCGTGCAGCTCACCGGCCGCCTCCTCGTCGAACGACCGCGCGAAGCCTGTCCTCGCGGCCACGCCGCCGTTGATCGCATCCGCGGCGAAGTGGTCCTCAAGCACCACCTCGGTGCTGCGCACGCCCGGCGTGGCACACACCGCGTCATAGGCGTCGGCCACCATGAGGAAGGCGAAGTTGGGCGCGCAGAAATAGGTGGGCAGGCGCAGCCGGACCTGCGCATCCCCGGCTGCTGAGACAGTGCACGACGTGACGAAGCCGAGCGAGGTGATCGGCTCGTCAAGCTCGGGGTCGCGCACCGTCCCCAGCGCCGCCAGCACGGCGGCGCCCCCGGGGGCGGTCACCTGGAGCGTCATGCCCCCGAGACCAACTGAGCGTCGTCGGGGGCAGCGGGCGTGCCCTGGCCAGCGTCGAGCCGGTACCCGGCCGGCACCTCGATGCCGTAAAGCTTCGCCGCGTTGAGGCCGAGGATCTTCTTCTTGCCGGCCGCGGTCAGCCGCGGGTAATCGGAGAAGTCGCCCGAGTCGGGGAAGTCCCAGTCCACGAACCCCTCGACCTGCCACTTCGGCTCCCAGATGGCGTAGTCGCTGCCGAAGAGCATCTTGTCCTCGCCGACCCAGAACAGCAGCTCGCCCATCACCTTGGCGAAGAACTTCGGCCTGGCGTGCATCAGCCCGCCGATCACCACAGCCAGGCCCGCGTACACGTTGGGCTCCTGCGTGGCCATGAAGCAGAAATCCTCGATCCGCGGCAGCCCTACGTGCTCGACGATGAAGTTGAGGCCGGGGAAATCGGTTGCGGCGTGGTCCACATCGGCCACGTCGAACGCGTCCTTGTCCAGCGGCCAGATCGTTGGGCCCTTGTGCACGTGGATGTTGGTGATCCCCAGTTCCTGGCATGCCTCCAGGTACCGGTACGCCCCAGGGTCGGTGAGCTTCCAGCCGCGCGAGCCGTTGTTCCACTCGGCGGTGTAGAGCTTGCAGCCCCTGGAGCCGAACCGCTCGACGTTGCGCCGCAGCACCTTGAGTCCCTCGTCACCGTCCCGCGGGTCCCAGCGGGTGTTGTAGATGAACTTGCCGGGGTGCCGCTCACCCATCAGCGCGTTGCGCTCGGTGGTGTTGAAGCCCTCCTTGTACCACTCCTTCAGGTAGGTCGGCTGGAAGACCGCCACGTCCACATACCCGTCCTCGAAGACGTCTTTCATCAGGTCTTCTTCGGAGTATTTCTGGAAGTGCTCGAGCGTCCAGTGCGTCTCCGGCGGGCCAAGCCCCATGTAGGCGTGGAAGCACTCGATCCAGCCCTTGGCGTACTGCTCGGCCCCCTCGACCCAGTTGTCCGGGGCGGCGTTCCAGTAGTGCATATGGCCGTCGACAACGAAGTACTTCTCGCCGTTCTTCTCGTACACCGTGCCTCCTTGCGGGCTGGATCGGGTGTGCTTCTAGCCGACAGCTAACGTGACGTGGGAGTCAAGTCGAAGCCGAGGTATTCGGCGGCATCTTCGGGGTTGGCGAACATGATCGTCCGGTCATCGGTGTGGATCATCCGGCCGTAGTGCGTGGACATGTTCTCCTCGAATTCTGCGGCGTCGAAGAATCCCGGCTCCTCGCCCAGCGCCTCGGAGACCTCGTCGTAGACGACGTCCATGCGGCCGGCCGCGTCGACCCGGATCATGGACGGCAGGTAGGTCACCTTCACATTGGTCTCGGTGCTCATCACCTGCGCCACAACCACCCCGACCTGGTTGTTCATCAGTGTGAACCCGCACCTGTTCGAGGCGGTGCTGTCAGCCCGGAAGGGGCTTTCCGCTGTTTTGAACGTGGTCATTGCGCCAGCTCCTTCGGTGTTTCCAGACCCAGATCGGCCACGATGCCCCGGAAACGATGCTTGGCCGCGTCCAGGCCGTCCTCGAAACGGGGCGGCCTCGCGTCGGGCTGCGACCACAGCGGCTGCAACGTCCGGGCCGCGGAGATGGCCCGCGGCACCCAGGCCGCCAGCCACTGCTGCATGATCGCCTTGTTGTGGTCGGCGAACTCGCGGTCGCCTGTGAGCAACTCGAACATGGCCGTGGTGTAACGCAGGTCCCGCTCGGCGAAGTCGTACTCCGCGGCACCGACGATCGTGGGGGTGACAAAGTCACCGTTGCGCGGTGCGGCGTGCTGGACCAGGCCGCTCCGGAACAGCTCGGCGAGCAGCGGCTCGAAGACAACGTTGGCGGCGAAGATGGCCTCGCACCAGTCATCGATGGCGGTGAGCCGCTCAGCGGTCTCGTGCACGCCCTGCCAGGCCGGGTCGGTGTTCCAGGTCTCGATGTGCCCCGCACCGTCGAAGCCGGGGACCTCCTCGCTCAGCGTCAGGTTGTACAGGGCGAGGTCCTGTGCCGCCCGGATCCGGTGCATGCTGTTCACCGAGATGGCGTTGTTGTGCATGTTCGTCGGCGCCCGGCGGTTGGCGTTGGCGTACAGGTACAGCCCGAGACCGTGATCCACATGCATCCACGCCCCGACGTTGCGCTCCACGAACCGAACCCAGTTCGGATTCCACTGCCGGAACGCCTTCGACTGCCGCGCCACCTCGATGTTCTGGTTTACCTGCCGCACGACGTTGGAGTTGTAGCGATAAAGGCTCAGCTCCCACTCCTCGTTCGGGTCGCGGAACTCATGCCAGCCAAGCGCCGGCCAGTCGTAGCCCTTGCCGCCGGAGCCGGGGAAACGTTCGGGCTCTGGCCGGTCCGAGCCCCACGCCTTGAGGACAGTCCAGTCCAGCGGGTAGCCGCCGCGGCCATCGGAGAACCCGTACAGCCAGCCCTGAGCGAGGTAGTGCCGGGGGTCTGGCTGGACCTCGACGGTCACGTCCTCATAGTGTGACTGCTTGCGCTTGGCTGGCGTGAAGTAGTTGAACCTGCGGGAGCTTGAGTCCGGGAATTCCTTGGCGCCGGCCTCCGCGTCGGTGAAAACCGGCTTCGGAACGCTGCGCTCTGGCGCGGTTGTCATGGGTTCTCTCCTTCAGTTCGAAACGTCAGGCCGTGGGCTGCCGGGCGCTGGCGGGACCGGCACGCCTCACCCCTCGTCGGGATCACCGGTGGTGGTGAACTTGTCGTAGTAGATGCGCTTGTCCGGCACTCCGAGGTGGGTGAGCAGCGGGATCGCCGCCTCAACCATGGGCGGGGGCCCGCAGACATAGGCGTGCGCCTTGCCAAGGCTGGCCTCATGACGCCGCACCACGTCGGTGATCAGGCCGGTCTCCCCGTCCCACTTGTCACCTTCGGCCGGCTCGGACAGCGCTGGGATGTAGCGGAAGCCAGGCAGCGCCTGGGCCAGCGCGTGCAGTTCAGGCTCGAAGCACAGGTCCCGGCGGCTCCGGGCACCGTAGTAGTAAGTGGCCTTGCGGCCGATGCCGCGCTCGGCCATCGATCGCAGCAGTGAGAGGATCGGCGCCATCCCGGCACCCCCGCCGATGAAGATCAGGTCAGCGTCATCGCCCTCGCGAAGCGTGAACACCCCAAACGGCCCGCTCAGGTTCAGCCGGTCACCGACCGCAAGCTGGGTATCCAGGAAGTGCGAGAACAGCCCGTCCGGGTAGACCTTGATCACGAACTCAAGCTGGCCGTTTTCCCTGGCCGAGGTGTTGGCCATGGAGAACGAGCGGGTGGCGCTGGTGCCGGGCACGGCGATGTCCACGTACTGGCCGGGGAAGAACTTGACGTCGGCTGGCTCGATCAGCCGCAGCACCAGGTGCCGCATGTCGTGGGTGACCGGGTCCTTGGACACCACCTCGGCAGCCGCGTCGGTGATCGGCAGGCCGGAGCGGATCATCTCCTCGTCGTAGTTGAGCAGCTCGATGGTGAGGTCTTCATAGGCGTGCGTGCGGCAGAGCAGCGTATAGCCCTCTTCCCGCTCGTAGTCAGGGAGCGCGAAGGTGGAGTACCGGTCCAGTTCGATGTCGTCGCCGTCGAGAATGAACGACTTGCAGGAGGCGCACTGTCCTTCCTTGCAGCCGTGCATCAGCATGACCCCCTGCTCGGCCGCCGCCCGCAGGATCGTCTGGTCCTCGCCGGCCTCGATCTCGATGCCGACGGGCTCGAAGCGCACGACATGCTTGCCGGCCATGACTCCCTCGGGTGCTGCGCTGCTGACGTCGAATGGAGGTAATGCCCGAAGCGGCCCGGAGGGCGGGCAGCAGCTGTCCGTGCGGCCCGCCCCGGCCAACCGGGCTCAGCCCTCCGCGCGCGCAGGCCGGCCGGCTGGCCCGCCGCGAATGTAACTGGCGTGGAAGGCCTCGCGTTCCTCCGGCGTCATCTCGTTCAGCAAGACGTTCGGGCTCTGCACGGGCGGCATCCGGCGCAGGTGGTCAAGCGTCCACATCTTCTTCTGGTCGCCCAGGTCCAGGTGCGGCTGCGCGACCATGGTCTTGCCGTCATCCCGGACGTAGCCCATGTCGGCCACCACGTCGGCCCAGTTCCAGCCGTGGTAGAGGGTCTCCCACTCACGGTGCCCGATGAGCTGCCCCATGTTCGGCGTCGCCCGGCCCTGATAGGTGGGCCGGAACGCGACCGCGTCGGTCCACCGGCACTGTTCGTGGCAGTAGGTGCGCCACTGGCCATCGACCTGGTCGATCACCATGTCCTCACGGACCAGGCACGGGACCATGCAGGTCCAGCATCGGTGCGGGTACTGGTAGTCGACGTCTTCGGCCACGATCGGGTGGTGTCCGTTCGGCCGGGACAGCCGGTTGTAGTTCTCCCACCACTTGCCGTACTTGTCGTACCAGCCGGGGTACTTGTACTCGAACCACTCGAAGTCGGCGTCTGTCATCGGGTCGATCCGCCAGTAGTTGGCCAGCCAGCCGGTGGCGAAGAACTGCGCGACCTCGTGGACGTAGCCTTTGTTCCAGATCTGGTTCCAGGCTTCCTCGATCAGGTCATGCGGGATGACCAGGCCGTACTTCTCCAGCGGCACCAGGTAGCTGCGGTAGTAGTCGTCGTAGATCCACCGGCGCCACATTTCCGCGTAAGACTCGCGGTCCTTGCGGCGGTCCTTGGTGCCGTACTCGATGAACGTGCCGATGGCCGCGTCCACCACGCGGTGGTTGTTCCACCAGGCGTAGCGCAGGTCGCGCTGGAGCAGCTGGTGGTTGCTCTCGTCGGCCAGTGCCATCAGCAACGTTGCGTAGCCATTGCTGATGTGCCGCGACTCGTCGGACTGCACCGAATGGAACACCGTCGGCAGCAGGTAGTCGCCGTTGGCGGCTGCCTCGGCGGGCATGGCCACGAACAGGGTGTTGGTGAACGCCGTCTCGGCCACGATGGTCAGGTAGATGCTCGCCGCGGTAATGGCGTCACCGGTGATGAACCCCTCGGCGAACTGCCGGCCGATGGTCCCGCAATAGTCGTTCTGGAAGTTGCGGAGGCTGGAGTTGAAGCCGGCCGGGTCGATGTAGTTGTTCATGTACAGGCGCTTCAGGTTCTGCTGGATCGTCGAGTGCCGCACCTCGTCGATCATCTGGATCGCCTGGCCGTTGTGCAGCTCCGGGTTCGGGACCGTGCGGAACAGCAGCGGCATGGCCCGCGCCGCGGAGATCTCGGGCAGCGGGATGATGGACAGGAACAGCTTCTGCCACTCCAGCCAGCGTTCCTGCACCTGGCGGAACATATTCCCGCGAATAGCGCCATCCTGGGCGCCGTAGACGCGGTGGTCCTTCTCTTCCTGCATCGGGAAGTACGATCTCAGGACCTGCTTGAGCGGATCTTTCTTCTGCGCCTTATGGAACGTGTAGTCCGTTCCGTACTGGGATACAGGCTGGTGGTACTGCGGTTCCCACGCCAGCTCCTGGATCTTCTGGTGTGCCTTTGCCACGCTCTGGCGACTCATCTGTCACCCCTTGCCCTTCCGTGAGTCGGCTGCGGGGGGCTGCCTGCGGCCTCCGCCGTCCCTATCTGCGCTGGTTTGTCACTGTTTTGTCACCGTGCCGGCGAGCGCGCGAGCGCAGCAGCCCGAAACGTCTCATGTGATGCATCACAACCCGCTGCCGCCGCGGCGGGGCTCTCAACATGAGACAGCCCGCCAGGCGTCGCGCTCAGCTGTCGTCAGGCTCGCCGAGCACCGCCGTACGGATCTGGTCAAGATTCAGCCGCACGGCCGCCATGACCTGCCGGTTGCCCTCTGCGGCGGGCTCGATCCCCAGCGCGCGCAGCAACGCGGCGGCCGGCTCACCTGGGTGCCCTGACTCGCCGAGCGTGGGATGAAGTCCCTGGTCGGCAAGATGGTGGAAGACCAGGTTGACGACGCTCCACGGGCTATATGTCTCGGCCTGCGGCTGGCTGGATCCGGCCATCCGCGCCTCCTTCCCGCCAACTGCGCAGACGCCTCAGCATCCAACGCCGCCTGGCGTGCATTGGTGGTCTCAACATGAGACATACGTCCACTGGTGGGCGGTTATGGTGTGGGGAAGGCCGAACTTGAGAACCACGCCTCACAACCCGGTCCTCGCGGACTTAGCCGGCCCCGCGAGGGCGCGGGAGGCAGGAGGCGCCATGTCGTCCCGGCTTGGGCGCGCGCGGGATGGCGGCCGACTGGCACAGACCAGGGAGAGGTTCCTGACAAGGGAGCCAGTAGAGCCGCACCAGGTGCGGGACCCGATCCTGGCTTCGTGGTCGCGATCACGGGAGTGGAACGTGCCCGCGGACCGCATCGAGTTGTCCTACGTGCGCGACCCAGACCTTGATACCCCGCTGACGCGAAGTGCCCTGCCGGTGCTCAGGCACCTGCGCGAGCACGTCGATGGGCAGCCGATCAGCGTCATCCTGACCGACTCCGCCGGGGTGGTGCTGGCACGGCTGACCGCAGATCATGACCTCGAGCGGCATCTCGACGGCGTCAAGCTGGCGCCCGGTTTCAGCTATGCCGAGGAGCTTGTTGGCACCAACGGGATCGGCACTGCGCTGGAGGGCGGTCAGCCGGCGCATGTTTTCGGCCACGAGCATTACGCGGAGAATCTGGAGGACCTCGCCTGCGCCGGGGTGCCGATCCACCATCCCATCAGCGGCAAGACCATCGGCGCGGTGGACTTGACCTGCTGGCGCAAGGACGCCGACCCGCTGCTGGTCGCGCTGGTCAAGACGACCGCTGACCAGATAACCCAGGCTCTGTTGACTGACTCGAGCGCGCGGGAGCTCGAGCTGCTGCAGGAGTACCTGCGGGCCTGTCACCGGACCAGCGGGATCGTGCTTGCGCTCAACGACGACGTGGTGATGATGAACGACCATGCCCGCCAGGTCCTGGATCCCGGTGACCAGGCAGTTCTGCTCGGGCAGGCGGATGAGGCGATGTCGGTGGGCCGGGCCGGCGCGGTCGAGGTCGAGCTGCCGACCGGCATAACAGCCAGAATGTACTGTCGGCCCACCCGAAGCACGACCGTCAGCGCCAGCGGCCTGCCCCGCACGGCTGGCGGAGTCGTGCACGTCAAGCTGATCGAGCCGTCGAGGCGCCCGCCCGCGGACGCGACACACCCCACGCGGATGTTCCTGCCTGGCCTCGTCGGCTCGGGGGCACTCTGGCTGCGCGGCTGCCAGCAGGTGCAGGAGGTCTACGAGTCCGGGGAGTGGCTGGTGCTGGAGGGCGAGCCGGGTGCAGGCAAGCTTGCCCTGCTCCGTGCGGTGCACCAGCGGCGCAACCCGGCCGGACGTTTCGGCGTGCTTGACGCCGCAGAGGCCACTTCTCAGGACTGGCTGGTACGGGCCCGCCACGCTCTGCTCGACGGCGAGGGCGACCTGGTGATCCGGCACGTCGACAGGCTCGCCCCGCGGCAGGCGCATATCTTGGCCAGCGCCCTGCAGGAGGCGCGGGTGGCCGGCCTCCAGGACACCCGCTGGGTGGCGGTAACGCTGAGCCGGGGCAGTGGCAACGCAGCCAACGTCACTGAGTTGCTCAGATCCTTTCCGCGTACGGTCGAGATGCCGCCGCTGCGGCATCACATCGAGGACCTGCCGGAGCTTGTGCGGTTCTTCCTGGGCAAGCTCAGCCAGCATGGAAGGCTGGCCTGCTCGCCCGAGGCGACGCAGCTGCTCGCCCGGTGCAGCTGGCCCGGCAACACCGAGCAGCTGTGGCAGGTAATCCGGCGCATCGTGCGGCGCAGGCGGGTCGGGTCTATCCAGCCGGTGGACCTGCCGCCCGAATGCTGGACGGTCAGTCGCCGGCTGCTCAGCCCGCTGGAGGCGCTGGAACGCGACGCGATCGTGCAGAGCCTGCTGGACACCGACGGTAACAAGGTCAAGGCGGCCGAGGCGCTTGGCATGTCAAGAGCGACGATCTACCGCAAGATCCACGAGTACGGGATCGTCATCCCGGCCAGGTGACGGGCGCCGGCGCCGGCTCAGCTGCGGCCAGGGTGCCCGCGGCCACCGGCAGCGTTTCTTATGAGCGTTAGGAACGTCGGGGCTCCTCCGGGCAGAATCGCACGCCGCCACGCTGCGTGACGAGGTAAGCCTTCTATGGGCAGACGCGGTCAGTAACGTGCTGTCCGCCCCGAAGCGGCGCGCATCACTTGCCCAGTGACAGCCAGCGGATCACGGAGGGTGGTGATGCTGATCAGGGGGAAACAGCCCTGGTTGTCGCATACTGAGACGGCCCGCCGCCTTTTTTAGGTATACCAAAATCAGGCAGGCCCAGCTAAGGAGGATGGCCCAGTGCGCTCGTTCTCCCCGGCGGTGGAGGACTACCTCAAGGCCATCTACCGGCTGGACAGCGAGGCGGGCGATCTGGTGACCACGAACGCCCTGGGCGGCTGGCTGGGCGTGACGGCATCGTCGGCCTCGGGGATGCTGAAGAAGCTGGATGACCTGCGGCTCGTCGTCTACGTTCCCTACCGGGGCGTACGGCTGAGCGGGGCCGGGCGGCGGGCGGCGCTCGAGGTCGTGCGCCGGCACCGCCTCCTCGAGGCATTCCTGGCTGAGACTCTGGGGCTGTCCTGGGACAAGGTCCACGACGAGGCCGAGGCGCTGGAGCACGCCCTCTCACCTGAGCTGTGCGAGGTGATAGCGGCCAGGCTGGGTGATCCGCGCACCGATCCGCACGGCGATCCCATCCCCACCCGCGACGGACGGGTGGTGGAGACACCCAGCCAGAACCTGGGCTCGCTTCGCCCGGGCCAGCGAGGCCGAGTGGTGCGGGTCTCCGACCGCGACCCCGGGGTCCTGCGCTTCCTGACGGCCCGGGGCATCGCGCTCGGCGACCTCCTCGAGATCAGGGAGGTGCGCCCCAGCGGGGCTGTCACCGTTGCGGCGCGGTCTGGGTTGCACCTGCTCGGCGCCGCTGTGACCGCCGCCGTCAGGGTGGAGGCCGGTCAGTGAGGGTCGTTTCCTCACCGCTTCCGGCGGAAGACGTCACCCCCGTGGGGCGCGGCCCCGTGGGGCGCAGCCCGTTGGAGCTGCTACTTGCCCGGGGCCGGACACGGTCAACTGTGGCCATGCTGGGCCCTGCGTTCGTGGCCGCCATCGCCTACGTGGACCCGGGCAACTTCGCAACCAACTTCCAGGGCGGCGCCCAGTTCGGCTACCTTCTGCTCTGGGTCGTGCTTGCCGCCAACCTGATGGCCATGATCATCCAGTACCTCTCGGCCAAGCTCGGCATCGTCACCGACCAGACCCTCCCCGAGCTGTGCCGGGAGCGCTTTCCCCGCCCCGTCGCCTGGTGCCTGTGGGTACAGGCCGAAATCATGGCCATGTCCACCGACATCGCCGAGTTCGTGGGCGCCGCGCTGGGCCTAAATCTGCTGTTCGGCGTCCCGATGCTCGCTGCCGGGATCATCACGGGGGTGATCGCCTTCGCCATCCTCGGCCTGGAGTCCCGCGGCTACCGGCGCTTCGAGCTGGCCATCACGGCCATGCTGGGCATCATCTTCCTCGGATTCCTCTACGAGACCCTTCGCATCGCGCCAAGCGCCAGCGGGTCGCTGCGGGCACTGGTCCCGGCTTTCTCCGGCCAGGACAGCGTCCTGCTGGCCGTGGGCATCATCGGGGCGACGGTCATGCCCCATGCCATATACCTGCACTCTGCCCTTACCAAGGGGCGCATGCCCTGCCGAGACAACGCCGAGCGGGCCCGGGTTCTTCGCTTCGAGCGCCTCGACGTGCTGATCGCCCTCGGGCTCGCGGGGATCATCAACATGGCCATGCTCGCTGTCGCGGCAAAGCTCTTCCACAATCCCACCCTCGCCCAGATCACCACCATCCAGCAGGCCCATGCCGGCTTCGCCCAACTGGTAGGCGGGGTGGCTGCCCTGGCCTTCGCCGTCGCCCTGCTCGCATCCGGGGCCTCCTCCTGCAGCGTCGGGACCTACGCCGGCCAGGTGGTAATGCAGGGCTTCGTCGGGCTCAACATCCCCCTCATGCTCCGCCGGGCCATCACCATGGCCCCGGCCATCATCTTGCTGGGCATCGGCTTCGACCCGACCACAGCCCTCGTGTACAGCCAGGTGCTCCTGTCGTTCGGGATCCCCTTCGCCCTCATCCCCCTGGTCCTGCTCACCCGCAACCCCGCCGTGATGGGAACCCACGTCAACCGGCGGCCCACATCGGCCGTGGCCATGGTTCTGGCAGGGGTGATCACTCTCCTCAACGTCTTCCTGATCTACCAGCAGTTCTTTGGCGCGTAACTCCTACCGGGTGGCTGGCAGACTACGAGGCCGACGTCGGCGAGACGTACGAAGCAGAACCTGTTTCCCAGGTCCGCGAACCAGCGCCCGGAAAAGCCGGCAGCTCATTCAGCAGGAATGAGAGTGGCCCGGAACGCGACCATGCCGAATAAGAAGATCCGAGGCGCATAGATCCTGAGCGTGATCCTGGTCAATACATCCAGGGCGTACTGATAAAGTCGCCGGAGTTTATCGGGTGGCTGTGGCCCGACGATGCCGCTGCGACGGCACCGAGGCTGGCGAGCGCGAGAGCCAGAATGACAATCCCGCGCGCCGCCCAAGCGCGAACCGTTCCTGTCGAGGGCTTACCGGGAGCGCTGCGAACCGATCCGCCGGTCCGTATGCCGACGTGCCTTAACCACTTATGAGTCTTCATTGGGAAGATCCCCTCATGGGTAACTTAAATAGCGGAGTCTGCATAATCTGCAGGGCCTCCAGAAGAGAGAAGCTACACCACTATCCATCTCGGGATGTGACATTCGGAGCAATTTGCGCTGCAACTTGCCGGGCGTGCTCGGTATCGTCCGTGGCGCGCCCGGGTCCGCACTGCTCGCGCCGTACTGAGCTGACCGCTGCCGCCCGTTTCGACAGAAGACCGGGCGCCGGGCCAACGGCGGTTCCCTACCCGGAACCCCCAGATCCCTATAACAACGGGTGCCTCACCTGTTTCATCTTGCCAGGCAGGCCCGTACAGCACCGGCTGTCACTCACCATTACCGGCCCGTCTCAGCCACTACGCGAATACGCCTTCAACACGGCATTGCAGGCCGACGGGCAAGCGCGTCATGTAATTGCAATGCAAATTGCGCCGCATGCTAACGCAGAGGCGTGATCATTTTCCTGCTCCAGCTATTTCACTCAGGATTCGAGTGGGAACTGTCCACAACGGGTATTAACGCGGCGGGAATGCTTCGGCACATCTCGTTCAGGTATTAGATGCGACCCTGTCCACGAGCGGTGGAAGATGCAAGGCGATCTGGAATTCCGGGCGCTCGGACCGGTTGAGCTCTGGTTGGCTGGACACCGACAGGATCTTGGGCCAGCCAGGGCGCGGTGTGTCCTGGCCATGCTCCTGCTGGCGCCACGCACGATAGTGCCGGTTGAGACTCTCATTGACAGGCTGTGGGATACGCGGCCTCCACCGAAGGCCAGGGAGAGTCTCTCGGTCTACATCGCCAGGCTCCGGGCGTCACTCCGGCGGGCCCTGGGCGACAGCGTGCAGCTGGTGGGGCGCGCGAGAGGCTACGTGCTCGACGTCGATCCTGAGGTCGTCGACTTGCATCAGTTCCGCCGATTGCGCCGGCAAGCGAATGCACTGACCTCAAGCGGCGACTACGAGCACGCAGCCGTGCTGCTGCGCGAGGCGGACGGGCTCTGGCGCGGCCAGGCGCTGGCCGGGGTTCGCGGCGACTGGGTAGCGCGGATGCGTGACGGTCTCGAAGAGGAGCGCCGGGCGGCCATCCTGGAGCGTGTCGAGTGCGAGCTGGAGCTTGGCCGCCACGCCGACCTGGTAGGCGAGCTTCGCCATCTGCTGGCTCAGTACCCGCTGGATGAGACATTCATCGCCCACCAGATGACCGCCCTTTACTGGAGCGGCAGGCCAGGTGACGCACTTAGCCTCTACCGGGAAACCCGCAGCCGCCTTATTGATGAGCAGGGCACAGAACCGGGGCCGATGCTGTCCGAACTCCATCAGCGCATCCTGGGCCGTGACCCCCAGCTTGCCGTAAGGGCCGCCGACCAGCGCCCTGGCCGGGGGGAACGGCCAGACACCCTTCCGCCCAAGTCGGCGGAATTTGTGGGCCGCGACAAGGAACTCGGGCTGCTCACCGGGGAGCACGGCAGCATCCCCCGGGTCGCCGTGATTGATGGCATGCCTGGCGTGGGAAAGACCGCGCTGGCGGTCCACGCTGCCCGCCTTGTCTCTGGGCAGTACCCGGACGGGACGTTCTACCTCAACCTTCATTCCCACGATCCTGGGAGTCCCTCGCTCGACCCAGCCGAGGCGCTGCACCGCCTGCTCCGGATGCTGTCCGTGCCGGCCACGCAGATACCTGACACGATCGGCGAGCGCGCCGCGCTGTGGCGAGCCCAGCTGAGCCGCCGTCGCGCCGTCGTAATCCTCGATGACGCTGCCAGGCATGACCAGATCCGCCCGCTCCTGCCGGTGGCAGGCCGGTGCCTGATCCTGATCACCACCCGGCGCAGGCTTCCCGACCTTGGGAGCGCGCGCACGCTGACCCTCGACGTGCTGTCCGTCGACGACGCGATCACGCTGTTCCGGCGGATCGCGGGCGAGGCCAGGGCCCAGGACGTGGATAAGGTCGCCGCGGTCGTGGGACTGTGCGGGCGCCTGCCGCTCGCGATCCAGCTCACCGCCGGCCGGGTCTCGCACGACCAGTCGCTTAGGCTCGCCGACCTGATCGAGGAACTGTCGCAGTCCCCCGCGCGGCTTGGCGGCGCAGGCGCGGCGAGCCCGGAGGTGATATCTGCCTTCGATCTGTCCTACCGTGCGCTGGAACCCGACCATCAGCGGTTCTTCCGGCGGCTGGGCGTCAGTCCGTGCGCTTGTGTCAGCCTGCAGGCCGCAGCAGCCCTGGGCGGCTGCACCCTCGCCGAGGCAGAAAAGGCCCTCGTCACCCTGCTTGATCATCACCTGCTGGCACGGGCCCCAGACGGTCAGTTCCGCTTCCACAACCTCACCCGCGGATATGCGGCCGTGCGCGCCGCGCGTGATGACCCCGAGGCTGAGCAGCGACAGGCAGTCGGCAACCTCCTTGACTACTATCTGCACTCAGCCGACCAGGCTGACCGGGTACTTCATCCGTTCCGGCGCCGCATGCCCGTGCCAGTTACCCATCTGCCGGCCGCGAGCCCGGCCTTGGGCACACAAGAAGACGCGGCAGGCTGGCTGGAATCGGAGTGGCGCAACATCCTGCAGGCCGCGCGGCACGCAGGCAGGCACGAATGGAAGCAGAAGTGCGCCGACCTCACCCACGTGCTGGCCGACTTCGTGGAGATCAGGGCGTACTGGGACGAGGCTATCTCGGCCCACACCCTGGCCCTGCAGGCCTGCCGTGACCTCGCTGATCCGGCCAGGATCGCGCAGGCGTCACTGGAGCTCAGCGCAGTGAGCCAACAGATCGGACGCCACGAAGCGTCGCTCCCCCTAGCTGAGGAAGCCGCGGCGATCTACCGGTCGCTGACCGACCGGAGAGGCGAGGCCGACGCCCTCGACCAGATTGGCCTGGCTCACCAGCGCGCCGCCCGTTCCCGCGAGGCACTCGCATATTTCTACGAAGCAAGGATCCTCTACCGCGACGCCGCGGACCAGCGCGGCGTGGCCGGTACATTGAGCCATTCCGGGATCGCCTGCTGGCATCTTGGCCGCTACCCCGAGGCATTGGCTCACCTGCGTGACGCGCTTTCACTGTATCGCAACGTCGGCGACAGGCGCGGTGAGGCGAAGACGCTTAACAATCTAGGACGGATACACCTTTATTGCGGCTACCATAGAGACGCGCTCGAAGCCTACCAGAAGTCGCTGCAAATATTCAGTGAGATAGGCGGAGCGCAGAACGAAGCGATTCTGTATCACAGCATTGGAAGCGTCCACCATTACAAGGGCAGCTACGAGGAAGGACTTGCTGCCTGTCGGCGGGCACTCGCGATATACCGTGATATCGGCGATCTCCCGGATGAAGCCGACGTGCTCAATGACATTGGTACCATCTACCAAAGCGCGGCCTGCTACGACGAGGCGCTTATTCATCACCAGAAGGCGCGGCTGATCGCCGAGGAGATCGGGAACCTGTCGCAGCAGTTGATCGCACTTCGCGGGATTGCCGACATGCATCGCGGATCGGGCCGGCACGGCGAAGCGCTTGATCACTACCACACCGCTCTCAGGCTGGCCAGGGAGATCGGCGACCCCTACGAGGAAGGCAAGATCCTCGAAGGAATCGCAGAATCAACGCTCAACACACAGCGGCCCGACGCGGCGCGGATCGTATTCAGGCAGGCGCTGGACATCTTCGAACGGCTCGGCGTGCCAGAGGCAGAGTCGGCGCGGATACGCATAGAGACCATGGACCCCGCGTTCAGCCTGCGCATCTCCTAGTCCGGACTGCCGCCGCTGGCGCCCGCCTTGCGGGTGACCTGGGGTGCAAGGTAGGCGTCAAGGCGAATGCAACATAGGGCGTCCAGGCTGGTAGCACAAGATTGTGCCGCAGTTCCCGGCAGCGGGAGTCGTTGGCGGCCAGCTACCGAAGGGCGCATTCAATGCGGGAGTTGGTGCACGGGCCGTTCGGCCTGGACGTGGTGAAGGTTAAGTCGGCGCGCTGTCAGCGGGGCGCGCCATGACGATCACGCTGGCAGCCCGTCCTAACCGCAACTTTCATCAGCCATCTGCAAGTTGCATCGCAAATGCAATGAAAATTGCACGGCCGGGTATACGCACGGCCGCCGCCGGGTTTGGCCATGGCAATCGCACACTTGCCGGTCTGCACATACGTATTAGTGCAGATGCTCGGGGCTACCAGGGGAGGTCTCCGTGGGTCTGAATCAAGGCCGAATCCTTCCGGATTCTCGCTGGCCTATTCCTGGTCGCGGCCGGTCGCGCGGCCGCTCCCACGGCCAGGAGCCGGGCGTTGAGTCCTCTGTGTTCCCGTCTATCCAGGCCTGCCCGGTGGCGGCGGACGAGTTTGAGACCGGCTTCCCCGCTGACGTGGGCGTGCTTCCTGCCGGGCGGTCCTTGGCGGGCGATGACTCGTTCGCCCTTGACAGCCTGTTCGTGAGCGCGGAGCGGTTCATCAGGCTGTTCCACCGCGAGAATCGCGCGGGGCCGCCCGACCGGCGGCTCCGGCACGTCCGCCGCGAGATCGAGACGGCGGGCACCTACCGGCACACTGCTGCTGAGCTGGAATTCGGTGCGCGTGTCGCCTGGCGGAACAGCTCGCGGTGTATTGGGCGGCTGTACTGGCGGAGCCTGCGGGTGCGCGACCGCCGCGAGGTCACCGCCGCACCGGACATCGCCGCCGAGTCGGTCGTGCACCTGCGTGAGGCCACGAACGGCGGCCGGATCCGGCCGGTGATCACGGTGTTCGCGCCGGACGCGCCGGGCCGGCCAGGCCCGCGGATCCTCAACTCGCAGCTGGTCCGGTATGCGGGTTACGAGACCGCCGGCGGCGCCGTCACCGGGGACCCGGCGAACGCGGACGTCACCCGCCTTGCCCTCGGCTTCGGCTGGCCAGGCGGCCCGCCGGCCGGCCGGTTCGACATACTCCCCCTGCTCGTGCAGGAGGCCGGCGCGCTTGTCACCCTGCACGAGCTGCCCGCCGACGCAATACTCGAGGTAATCATCGGGCACCCGGAGTTTCGCTGGTTCGCCGGCCTCGGGCTGCGGTGGTATGCCGTGCCGGTGATCAGCGACATGTACCTGGACATCGGCGGCGTCCGTTACCCCGCCGCGCCATTCAACGGCTGGTACATGTGCACGGAGATCGGATCGCGCGACCTCGGCGACACTGGCCGCTACGACCAGCTGCCGGTGATCGCCAGGCACATGGGCCTGTCCACGGCCAGTGACCGGACCCTGTGGAAAGACAAGGCGATCACCGAGCTCAACCTCGCGGTCCTGCATTCGTTCAGCACCGCCGGGGTAACGATCTCCGATCATCACACCGAGTCGGTTCGCTTTCTCCAGCACATCGAGCGGGAACAGCATCACGGCCGGGTGTGCCCAGCGGACTGGACCTGGATCGTGCCGCCCGCCGCGTCTTCCGCGACCCCGGTCTTCCACCGGTATTACCAGGATTTCGACCAGGCGCCGAACTTCTACCGCCACCCGCCGCCCACCCAGCTGAAGTTGCCCTGCTTCCACGATGGTCAGCCAAGCGCAGCCGCAGAACGCTGAGCCGATGCGTCGCCATCAGTGGCCGATGCTCCGGGCGATCGGCGTGCCCCTGCGCTGCTTCCTGGAGTGAGACCCCTTCCTTACGCTCCCACTCCTCGATACCGCGCAAGACACCCTCGGTGTAAGCCCGCAGGTGTGCCTGGGCGGTTGTGCTCGTGTGCCGGTGGTCATGCCAAGCCGGCAAGGAACGCGGGGGTGCGTTGCAGGAAGCAGCGTCGCTGCGGCCGCGTCGTGGGCCGGAAGGCCGTCCAATGACGGAGTGCAGATCGTGCGCATGACACCGGCATACGCAGCCGAGATCATCACCTGGCGCTACCCCGCCGTATGACTTCTACGACATGGCCGATGCCGATCCTGCTTTCTTGACCAGCCAAGGCAACGGCTTTTTTGCCCTCACCGACGGGCCAACCATGGCTCCCCGGCACCACATAGCAGCAACTCCAGGAACAGCCCGGCATCACGCACCGCGCATACGATGATCTCCGGAATCGACTGAGCGGGGAGGATGCCACATGATCGGTATCGGCAGGCTTGTGCCGTCCGACAGGGTCGCCTGGGAGGCTCTGTTCCGCGCATACATCGACTTCTACCAGCGGGCCGAGCCGCCCGAGATGTACGACCGGGCATGGCGTGAATTCCAGGCGGATACTCACCTGCACGCCCTTGGAGCGCGGCTGGATGGCAGGCTCGTCGGTATCACGCACTTCTTCGTCCACCCCAGCACGTCGGGGCCGGACGTCTGCTATCTGCAGGATCTCTTCACCGCTCCGGACGCGCGAGGCAAGGGCGCGGCCCGTGCGCTGATCGCGGCAGTCGCCGACTGGGCACGGGAGCGCGGCTGCAGCCGCGTGTACTGGCACACCCAGGCATCCAACGCAACGGCACGGCGCCTCTACGACAAAGTGGCTGCGAACCGGGGCTTCATCCAGTACCTGATCGAGTTCGCATCCCACTGACGCCGCGCGCCTGCTGTCCCGGCTCAAGCTGCAGCACAATCCCGCCTGATTCGCTTTGCCAAAGGCGAGGACCGTTCGGCTGGTTACGAGGGTCCGTTGACCTTCGGGAAATCCCAGCCCATCCCAGCCAGCCGCCCCATCCCGCTATGCAGGGTCCTGGCTGAGACCAGGATCTGTGAATACGCGGCGGAGCCCTGGGCGTCTGCTCGGTGAGCCGAATCGCCAGGCCGGTACTACGGTCGGGTCATGCTGGCCTTGACGACGACCTCTGCCGCCCCACACGTCGTGCTGACCCATGTGCCCGACCCCGTGGCTTTGCCCGACCAGGCGCTGGTCCGGGTCCGCGCCTCTTCGCTTAACCGTGGGGAGGTCAGCGACCTGCCGGGCAAGCCGCACAGGTGTGCGGCCGGCTGGGATGTCGCGGGCGTTATTGAACGGGCCGCCAGTGATGGCAGCGGGCCGCCCGCGGGCACCCGTGTGGTGGGGCTGGTCAGCAGCGGCGCCTGGGCGCAGTTCGCCGCGGTTCCGGTCAGCCGCCTGGCCCCGATTCCCGGCACGGTTTCCGACGCGCAGGCCGCCACGCTTCCCACCGCCGGCCTGACAGCGCTGCGGGCGCTGGAGGTCGGGGGCCTGGTGCTCGGTAAGCGCGTGCTGGTCACGGGCGCGACCGGCGGAGTCGGGCGCATCGCGATCCAGCTCGCCCGCGCGAGCGGCGCTATCGTCACCGCACTGGTCCGCGATGCCGCCGCATCCCGAGCGCTGCTCGGCCGTCTGGGCGCCGCGGTCGTCGTCGAGCAACTCGGCGGCGACTTCGATGTCATCGTCGACGGTGTCGGCGGGCCCACCTTCGGGCTCGCCATCGAGCACGTGGCCCCGCGTGGCGTCGTGGTGAACATCGCGACCCAGCCTGGCGACAAAACGGTCAGCTTCCGCGCGAAGTGCTTCGATCGGGCGCACGGCGCGGCGATCTACATGCTGAATCTTCCCGACGAGCTCGCGTCACACGCCAGCGCGGCCAGCGACCTCACGCGCTTGTGCGCGCTGATCGCCGATGGGCGGCTCGACGGCCAGGTCGAGCTTGAGTGGTCATGGCGTCAGCCCGGCCCAGCGATCGACGCCCTGCTGAGCCGCCGCATCGGCGGCAAGGCCGTGCTCCACATTGACTAACCGTGCCAAACGAAAGTGGCGCGGTGCCCTACCACCTCCGCAGCCCCGAAGTCAGTCACCGTAGTGTCCTTGACTATCAGCATGCCGCACGTAGCACGGATGCTGCTGGGCGCGCAGTTGTGCCGGGGCTCGTGGATCTGCTGGATGCTGACACCGGGTGGCGCCGTCGAGCCAGCAGCGGTATATGAAGCGGATCCAGGCGCGTGCGAGTATGCGGATGGCTTGCGGGGGGGTCTTGCCGCTGGCGCGGGCGTCGTTGTAGATCTTCGCGGCCCAGGGGCTGGCGTGCCGACTGTTGTCGGCGAAGGTGGTGATCGCATGACCCCGCGCAGACATGCCCTCGCACTGGCTGCCGCATTTCTGCTGGGGACAGGCGACATCCTGGCCGTGGTCCTGGTGGCCGCTTGTTCCGAGGGGGCCACCACGACGCTCTGCAACTCGCAGTCTCTTTCCGTCGGCGGCGGTGCCTACACGATCATGAACAACGAGTGGGGCTCCAGCGCTCCCGAGTGCATCACCACCGACCGGAACGCTGACTTCACGGTGGCGAAGTCCTCGATCGCGAAAACCACGCACGGCGCGCCCGGCGGCTACCCGTCCATCTACAAGGGCTGCCACTGGGGCGCGTGCACGCCGGACAGCGGCTTCCCGATCCAGGTGTCCAGCATTCACGCCGGCACGGTGACCACGAGCTGGAGCACGACCCAGCCTGGGGGCAGCAACGACTACAACGTGGCCTATGACATCTGGTTCAACCAGACGCCCACCGCGAGCGGCCAGCCCAACGGCGCCGAGCTGATGATCTGGCTGAACCACAACGGGCCCGTGCATCCGGCCGGCTCACAGGTGGCCAGCAACGTCAGCATCGGCGGCCACAGCTACCACGTGTGGTTCCGCAACCGGGGCTGGAAAACCATCTCCTACACGATGACCAGCGGCACCACCTCGGTCAGCAACCTGGACCTGCGAGCGCTGGTGGCCGACGCGGTAAGCCGGGGCTACATCCAGAAGCCCTGGTACCTGATCGACGTAGAGGCCGGCTTCGAGGTGTGGCAGGGCGGCGCGGGCCTGGCGACCAAATCATTCTCGGTCAACGTGGCCGGTGGCAGCTAGCCGTCACCCAGCCCGGCCCCGGCCACCTGGCCAGGTATCTGAATACGCGCTCGATCGGACCTTCATGGCTACTGGTGCGTGAGCCACCTGGCGAACTCGTCGGTGTCGCGAATGTTGTGGTCGAGTACAGCCGTGTAGATATCCCAGCTGCGCACCGATACCCCGTACTGCGGGCGAGCGCTCCACAGCTTCTTTATGGGCAAAATGGCGAGGCGTGCGTCGTCGGTCAGACGTGCGGGCAGCGTACGCAGATGTGCGAGATCGGGCTGCCGGGCTGGGTCATCGACGAACCACAGGTCGAGCTTCCACTCAGGCAGGCAGTACTGCCGGGTGGTAGCGCAACCCGACATAGACCGTCCGGGTACTTCTCCGGGTCTTGGTTCCAGCGGCCGCTATCGTCGCGGTACTGCATCGCCTTCACGTCCTGGGATGCGGCAAGCTCGATGGCGACGGCGAGCACCTGTCCCTTGCCGAGTGACGGGCACACGACGGTGATGTCAAGGTCTCGCCACGCCATCAAGCCGAGCGCAGCGCTTCCGACGAGCACAGGGTCGCCGACGGCACCGAGCACTCCGTCAAGGTCAAGCTGCGCCCGGACGTGCTCCGCCTGATGGGAATGGCCCGTGGCCGGGTGTGCTGGTTCTTCCCGACGCGGGCGGAGCGCGGGAGACGTTCCGGCAGATGGGCGACCGGCTGGCGAGCATGGGCTACGTCGCGCTGATCCCGGACATCTACTACCGCGCGGGCGAGTGGGCACCGTTCGACGTGGCTACCGTGTTCACGGACAAACAGGAGCGGGCACGGCTGTCGAGCCTCGCGAGCGTGCTCACCAATGACCGGATCATCGCCGATTCCGGCGCCTACGCGGACTTCCTCCTGGCGCGGCCGGAAGTGACGGGATCCACGATCGGTACCACCGGGTACTGCCTGGGCGGGCGCATGTCGCTGATCGCAGCCGGAGGTCTCGGTCGCAAGATCGCCGCGGCGGCGTCGTTCCACGGCGGCAGGCTGGCTGTCGCCGGCGACCCATCGAGCCCTCACCTCTCGGCGGGCCGTATCACCGCCACGGTCTACGTGGCCGGCGCCAGGGACGACGACTCGTTCACCACTGCCGAGCTGCTGGAAAGCGCGCTCACTGACGCTGGAGTGGACCACACACTGGAGTTCTACTCCGCCCACCACGGATTCGCGGTGCCCGACAACCAAACCTACAGCGCGGAAGCGAACGCCCGGCACTGGGAAGCACTCCGCCAGTTCTACGGTGCCCACCTCAAAAGCTCCTGAAGCCCTGGTAACGGCGGGCAAGGTCGTCGTCGACTGCGGTGCGGGTTGGGTCAGATCAGTGCGCGTGCACCGGTCCCTCACGATGCGCGCGATGTCGGGTGCGAGCGTGCCGGTGGCGAGCTGTTCGAGCATGCGCAGCACATACACCACGCGAACCGTTCGGCAAAATCGTGGTTCGGCCGCGTCGATTCCCGCACCATCCAGGAACGCCGGCCAAGCCATGTCGAGCACCTCCGCAGGGGAGAAGCTGGCCGACCATGCCCACCAGGCGACGTCGAGGGGAGGATCGGCGAGGCGCACCGCCTCGAAGTCGAGCAGCCCGGTCACCGCTTCGCCATCGGTCAGAACGTTGACCGGCGCGAAGTCACCGTGGGCAAGTACGACGGGACGCTCGGCGAACAGGTTTGGCACGGCATCGAGGTAGCGGCCGACGTTCGTGATGGACGGCTGCCGCGCCCAGCCAGGCGAGGATACGGCGAGGCTCTCCGGGTCCGCCCACAGCTCATCGAGCTCGAGGTCGGTTGCCGACCACGGAGTCTTCATGGGCTGTGGCGTCACCGGTGACCGGGCTCACCTGGGCGGCCTGGTTGCAGGGCGACCGGAAGCTGGCGATCCAGCCGAGGTCAAAAGCCTTCTCGAGGCCGAGGAAATCGACATAGAACTCGTGTCCAGCGGTGGCGCACACCCGCTGACCAACAGAAAAGCTACGATTCGCACTGCATTGGAGCGCATTGCTGAGCGTTGTCGCACTGCCAGAATCCGGCCAGTCGATGGCACCCCTTGATCGCGGCGCCGCCCGGCCTGACATCCGCCACCACGGCGGCACGTCACGTCGGCGTCACGGCTCCTCCTGTCCTACTGCCCGGCCGCTGCTGATCCGGTCGAGGGCGTCAGGTGTGCCCAGCTCGGACCGTAGGCCCGGATGGGAGCAGTAGAAGGACAGTGCGTGGTAGACGGTGGTTGGGTCGGTGGCGAGCCAGACGGTGCGGACGACCATGATGGGCAGGAATTGCACCTCCCCCGACCGGAATCGGCCCAGGTAGAGGCGTACCCGGGTGTCCTCCGACGGTATTGCTACGACAGCGATAATCGGAGTGCCGCGCCAACCGGCGGAGACCGCGACGATAGCGAGCCACGGGATGAAGTGGGTGGACGTCAGGCCGCGGTGGTACACGCCGGTGGGGGAAAGGATGATCTTACCTGGTGCCAGACGCAGCATGGTGACCAGGACCCACCCGACAACCACGGCCAAGACGCCGATAACGACCGCCATCACCACGCCCACGGCGGTGGCCGACAGGGCGGCGCCCGCTGCCACCGCCAGAACGACCAATTCGCTCATCACCAGTAGGGCCGTGAGCCAGTAGTACAACCAGGCCGAGTAGGTGAACGTCACGCCGCTGGCGCCGTCTGGCGCCGCGGTGAGGGTTCCCGTTCGGCTGGAACGTCGGCGTCTCCACCAGAGGCGCGTGCCCAATCCCACGACGTGCCCCAAATAAATGGCACCCGCAGCGAGCGGGACGCCGGTTACAGGCTGACCCGCCCAAGACAACCACGCCGCTTCTGCCGCCATGCCGAGGGCCATGGCGGCCACGAACCCCATCCAGAGTTTGAGCCACACCGGAAGTCGTTGCCCGGTCCAGCCTGCGGGGATCGGCAGTGCCGAGCTTCCATCAGGCCATCCAGCCGGACTGCGGTCTGCACGCATCCTGCCGCTCCGTCCGGCCTCGGGCTCAAGGGCTGACCCGAGCGTGACGCCTGTCAACGACCCGGGCTACTTCTTCGGCGGCTGCCCAGCGCTGTCTGCTACCTGGTCCGGGCTCAGACGCAGCGCTCTGTCGGCCAGCCCTGATTCACCGTGCCGCCACAACTCTCTGGCCAAAGACAGTGACGAGGGGATCACTTGCATCTGTCCCATGTCCGCCTGCTCCGGCTCGTCCAGGCCGTTATCGTCGCACGCCCCGGACCGGGCTAGCTACAGTTCCCGCAGGAGTCGAGTACCTGCTTGCAAATCGCCGTGTTGGTATCCACCCGGCCGGCTCAGGGTGGCGCCCAATGAACAGGACATACATAACGCGGATGCGCGCGGCACGTATGCGGTCGCCCGGCCCCGGAACGTGGCCACTCTCCACCTGGCGCAGCGGCGTGGCCGGTGCCGTCGTGGTGGCAGCTGTCCTCGCGGTAACGATCGGGGGATGCGGGACGCGCCGGGCGCTCGGGGCGCACATCATGGGGCGCCGCGTGCCGTGCTCACGGCGACCTTCCGGCTTCCTGGAATTCTCGGTGTTGCCACCGGGGGCGGCGCGGCGTGGGTGACCACCGGTAATGCCGTGGTGGGTGTCGACCCGCGCACCGATCGGGCCGTCCGGGTCCTGTCTGACCCCGGCGCGTCTCTCACCGGCATTGTCTTCGGGGCAGGCAGTCTGTGGGTCGAAGGCGCCGCTGGGCTGCTGCGGGTGGATCCGGTCACCGGCAAGGTAACGGCCAGGATCGGGGTCCATGCCTTTGCGCTGTCCTTCGGCGAGGGGGCGCCGTGGGCACTGGGGTCCATCGGGGGCGGGCCGCTGGCCCGGATCGACCCGGCGACCAATGCCGTGCGGACCTTTCCCCTCCCCCCAGGCAAGACCTGGGACCTGGCGGCCGGCGAAGGTGCCGTATGGGTCACGGCGACCTGCCCGGCTTCCGGTTGCTTGCTGCGCGTCGACCCGGCCACCGGGCGGGTAGCCGCTCGCATCTCAGGGGCTCACCTGTTCGGGCAGGTCGCCGTCGGTGACGGCGCTGTCTGGGCGTCCGGCGGAGCATCGGTAGCCCGGATCGACCCACGAACAGACCGGGTGACGGCGACGGCCCCGCTGCTGTCACCGCTTCCCGCTGCGGGCCCCTCGCCGACCCTGCCCACTGGCTGGACTTCAGCGACCCCGCGCACGGCTGGCTGCTGCAAGACCTCGGGGCCGCGATGGGAAACAACCCGGTGCGGCTATACCGCACCGGCGGCGGCGGGCGGCGCTGGCCGCTCATCGTGGCGAGCCCGCGGGAGAACCAGGCCGGGGCCAGCCCGGGCGGGCTGCCGGTTGCCTGTGACAAGACCGGGATGGCGTTCGCAACCCCCACCGACGGCTGGCTGACCAGCGCCTGCTTCTCCCTGGCCGGCGCGGTGCTGGCCACCCACGACGGCGGCGCCCACTGGGCGCCGCAGGCACTGCCGCTGCCCGCGAACGCCTGCATGCTGGACGGTTGCCTCATCCCCCCGCCGCAGTTCTTCGGACGTACCGGCTTCCTCACCATCGACCACGGCGGAAGCGCTCCTTACCTGCTTGTCGCCGGGCCGATCGGCTCGGCCCGTTTCTGCGGCGCGCGGCAAGGACTGCTCATCGCGGCACTGTCCCAGGACACCCCGGGCCCGGTGTTCTACCAGACCTCCGATGCCGGCCAGACCTGGACCTGGTACCTCCCACAGCTTGTCAGGGTTGGCCGCGGGACTTGAGGTCCTGCAATACCTCCAGTACTCCCCAGCCGCACACCAGCAGGCCGTCGATGAGCGCGGACGACGGCGAGCGCTGCCGGGCAAGCGTGCCACGCAGCCGCCCAGCCCGCAGGTTCTGCGCGAACCGGCTGGTGAGCAGTTCACGGAGAGTTTGCAGCGCCCGCGCCAGGTTGCAGGCCAAACGTCTTGACCGGATCCACATCCCATGAGGAGACTCGTATCAATTCAAGGGGCTGGGAACTGCGAGTAGGGGGCGGGTATGGATCGGTTGCCGATCATTTACGTGCGGGGATACGCGGGACCGACATCGGGCATCGACACCCAAGTCGACGACCCGTTCTATGGCTTCAACAAGGGTGCCACTCACGTGCGCGTTGGCGGCGACGGTGATCCGATGTTTTACCAGTTCGAAGGCCCGATGCTGCGGCTGATGATTGATGAGCAGTATCAGCTGCTGGTTCACGGCGACCAGCACGCCTTTCTGCAGGATGCGCCGGACGACTCGCTTCCATCGGCCACGCTGTGGGTGTACCGGTTCTATGACCAGGCTGCCACGACATTTGTTCCCCAGCCTCACCGGGGAGTTCTTGAGCGGATGTACACCCGGCTGCATGGCTCTTTGACCGCAGATAGCTTCGACATCGAGACCGCCGCCGTCGGCCTGTACGACCTGATCGACCTCGTCCTTCGCAAAACTAGGGAAGCCGACAAGGTCATCATTGTCGCGCACTCCATGGGCGGCCTGGTCGCGCGGTGCATGATGCAAAAAATCTGTCTGCTACCCGACAACCGGGGTCCGGGCAAACCAAAGGACCGGGTGTCGGCGAAGAAGCTGATCAGCAAGTTCTTCACCTACGGCACCCCGCACGGCGGAATCTCCTTTGACATCGGCGCGCTGAACTGGGCCGAGGGAGCCTTCGGCCCGGCCGGGGCCGATATCTTCGCACCCGCGAAAATGTATGGCTACCTGACGAAAGGCGCACACTTCGGCGAGGTTCCCGCCGACGGCTCGAACTGGGACCCTCAGACCATCCCTGAGGCCGTCTTCCGCGCAGAGGACGTGTTCTGCCTCATCGGCACCGATCCCAGTGACTACGGGCTGTCGCGTGTCGTGGTCGGACCCAAAAGCGATGGCCTGGTGCGCATCGAGCATGCTTATGTCCGCGGCGCCCATCGCGCCTACGTCTACAAGTCGCACTCGGGCACGTACGGGGAGGTCAATTCCGAGGAGGGCTACCAGAATCTGCGGCGCTTTCTGTTGGGCCGCTGGAAGGTTCAGGTATTCCTTGACGGGCTGCCCGCTTACCCGGTCAACATGGCCGAGTTGCCCGAAGACCAGCGGTGGCGGGTGTGGCAGGCGGACATGCGCCTATCAGTCCGTGGGCTGCCCGTGGTGATGAGCGAGCAGCAGGCGGCACACTGGTGCCCGATCCAACTCAACGACGAACTCAAACGGCTCGCAGACACCCCAGATCATCCGGTGCCGCTGGTGACAACCTTTCTGCGACCCGAAAACCCCGCAGACGACCCGGCCCACGGCGGGCGGGCCCGCTACAGTCTCACCCTACGGGTGTACCAACTCAACGAACGCGCTGGCAGCTTCCGCTTCGCCAACCATCTCGAACAGGTTCCCGACTGGAGCGATTCCTTGATCGTCGATGTTGGCCCGAACGTCACCAGGACCGGGCTGCAGGCCTGGCTGGCGTGGAATTCTCAGGTTAGCGGGCCGATCACTGCGTTCGACCCCATTACAGACGGGCTACCCGAACCAGGCCGTCATCCGGCCCAGGTGACGCATGACAACGACCAGTGGCGATGTCGTGCCGACCTACCCGACGCAGCCAAAGCGTTGCCCATCCTCGGCCAAACAGCCCGGCTGATCATCATCATCACCGACCGCGACTCCGCGACCCCAGTCGACGGCTAAGGAGCGAGCGTTGCCGATAGGGAATACTGGTACAATAACTAGTACCAGTGTCACCCGGGAGGACGTTGACCGGGGTCGGGACGGCCTGGGCCGCGGCGGCCGCCGCCATGCTGCTCACCGCCCATCCGGCGGCGAGCGCGTTCTTCTCAAGTCCGTCAGGCACCCCCGGGCCGCGCGCTTGACCCGCGCTCCGCGATCAACTCGCCACCTCGCGGCCCCACCCGCGCGAGTAGGGTGGAGCCTGTCCTACGAGCTTCTGACCTGGCCAGACACCAGGAACGATTGAGTGGAGCTAAGGGGACTCGAACCCCTGACGCCCTGCTTGCAAAGAACAGGCAGCACATCCACCCGCGGGTCTCCACCGCTGTCGCGGTCCTCGGGGTGGCAAGCATCGCCGCGTATGTCTCCTACTGGCACGCCTACGAGGTCGTCCGTGCTCACGGCGAGACCGGGGTGACCGCCCGGCTGGAACCGGCGACGATTGACGGGCTCGTGTACTCCGCCTCGATGGGGGTGCTGTACGCGGCCCGGCACCGGCTCCCCCTACCGGCCCCTGGCACGGTGGCTACTGGCACTTGGGATCGTGGCCACTCAACAAGTTAGTAGCCGCGGCGTGGAGGGATTCAGGTGCGGCAAATGCGCTCCGGGCCCATGTCTTCGCCGGGCATGCCGGTGCCTTCGGATAGAGCCGGGCCGACTGCAACGATCGTCGACGGTGACACTTCGTTCATCCTGAGGGGATCGGCTGAGCTAGACCGCCACCTGTAGCGGCCTCACCTCGGAGTGAAGATCCGCTGCGGTGATGCCGTCGACCGCCACGCCAGCGGCATGGAACGCACGCAGCATCGCCTCGGCCGCCGCAGCCAGAGCCGTGAACTGGTCTCGGCCATTGACGGTAACGGAGACTTCGACGCGGACATTGGCACCATCTCGGGCAGTGCTCATCGAGGGGTCAACTGTCGTGGCATCCAGGTCATCGATGACGGCCCCGATGAGGTCGGTGATCTCGTCCTCGGTGAGGTAACGCCCAGGGTTGAGCAGCGCCGATACCTCCACGGTAAACATGTCTTCACTGTAGTGGCCGAGAGCACTCGCTGACCATGCGGGCCACCTTGTTACGGAAGTGGTTCGGGTTACTCGGTTGTCTTATGCAAGGTCTCCTGGTGCTGGCCGCATGCGCACCGCATGATCAGATAGCCTCGCTTCGTTTCCCGCGCAACCGTCCACCCGTGGAGTGCGACCATCCTGACGGCTGCATCACGTTCCGACTCGCTGCCAGTCACGCCAACCAACCATAGTGGCGGGGCAGACCGGGCGCCCGCCAGCGATGCGGCCCGGGAGACGTGAGCATTCGGTGCCGAAAGTGGGGGCATCTCCGCGGGGGTTACACGCGCCCCTGTCACCTTGTCCAGTCCCTGCCTCGTCGTACATGTGGGCCCTCTGTTTCACACGGTTCGGTGATTGATTAGCGTGTGTCGCCGTGAGCCAGCTGGGATGCTTGCGGATGCGTGCGGTCTGGGCAGGGTCACCCTAAGTCGCCGGGGCGCGGCAGAGCGAGACATGGCATGGACGTTTTCCGGGTTCGGGACCGGCTGATCGACGACTACCGGGACTTCACCGGCAGCTTCGTCGACATCCAGGACAAGAACATCCGCGAGCACGTCGCCGAGCGCATGGCCAGGGGATATCAGTGGCCAGATCCCCGGGTTGTCGCTCAACCCGAACTTCGCCTCCGGGGGGAGGTCACCGACCTAATAGGTCAAGGACTCCTCCAGCCGGAGTGCGAAAGGATCTTCCGGCTCAAAGACGACAACCCTGACGGCCCGGTGCTGCGGCTGCATCAGCATCAGCGCGAGGCCGTCGAGGCCGCGCGCACGGGCGGCAGCTACGTGCTCACGACCGGGACCGGGTCCGGCAAGAGCCTTGCCTACATCATCCCGATCGTTGACCGGGCCCTGGCGGATAAGGCGGCCGGAACGGACCGGCCGGGGATCAAGGCGATCGTCGTTTACCCGATGAACGCCCTGGCCAACAGCCAGCTCAGGGAGCTGCAGAAATTCCTGACGATCGGGTACCCGGCGGGGCCGCTGGTGACATTCGACCGCTACACCGGGCAGGAGTCAGCGGACGACCGGGCAAGGATCATCGCCGACCCGCCCGACATCCTGCTCACCAACTACGTGATGCTCGAACTCGTCCTCACCCGGCCCAGGGACCGCGGCCTGATCGACGCAGCACAAGGCCTCCAGTTCCTGGTCCTGGACGAACTGCACACCTACCGCGGCCGACAAGGCGCGGACGTGGCCATCCTCGTGCGCAGGCTCCGCGATACCTGCGATGCAGCGGATGTTCAGTGCGTCGGCACCTCCGCCACGATGACCACAGAAGGCGACCTCAGCGATCAGCGGCATGTGGTCGCGGACGTGGCGACCACACTCTTCGGAGTCTCGATCCAGCCCTGCCATGTGATCGGGGAGACGCTGGAGCGGATCACTGACCCGTCGGCGATTGCCCCCGACGCGTTGCGCCAGCGCATCAGTGATCCTGTCCCCCCAGGTGAGATGGGCACCAGCAAGCAACGCGCCCTCGGTAGAGATAAGCAGGGCAGCTGAAGATGGCTGCCCAAACAAAAGGGGGATTGCATGAACATCAAGGCCAAGCTGGCGGCTGGCGTCGTCACTGCTCTCGCCGTGGTGGGGCTCAGCGCAGCGTCAGCGCTGGCCAGCACGCAGGGCCTGAACTACGAGGTCGACAACGGCGTCTCGTGGACGCTGGCTAACGGCCCGTCGTCTCTTGCCCAGCCGGTGCAGGCGGGTTACGCAGACGCGGGCGTCGTCGCCGACATTTGCCCGGCCGCTGGCTTCCAAGGCATCGCCGTGACCGGCTCCGCGAACCTCGCGGACAACATCTGGATCAGCAACGGCAGCGACGAGGCCGTTACACCAGGCACCTACTCATTGGGTTCCCCGGTGGACTTCAGCTACGGATTCGACAACCACAACGGCACGTTCTGGATGGCGAGCGGCCCATACGCGGGGCAGACACTCACCGCCACGCAGATCGCGGCTGACTTCCCGGACTCGGAGGCTTACGCCTGGGTCGGCGTGGTCTACACCGGGACGCCCGTGACCGGGTACATCTCCTCGATCAACGGCGTCAGCACCAGCCACCGCAACGTGAGCATCGCGCCCAACGCCGAAAACGTTCTCATCGCCGCGGTGCGGTAACAGAAAGGACGCAAAGGGCGGCTGGCAGCCACCGGGGGTTCGAGGCCCCGGCGCCCGCGAGAGCGGCTGGGCGCAGTTAGAACACTCTGCCGACGTGACGTGGTCAATGGCGACCTGGTTCGGCCATCTCAGCTCAGCGGCCTACGGGCACACGTCGGCCGGACGGTCGGGCTCAGCGCGCCCGGCGCAACAGTGATTTGTGCGGCGGCCACAGGAGTGGCGCAGTTGATACGCCTCCGTTACCAGCTTGAAGTCCTGTGGGTGTTGAGATTCAGCGGTTTCGTCTAGACTCGTCGGGTCGGTGGTACGGCCCCCCCGCCGGGGTCGTCCGATCCGGAGGTGCGGATGGGCATGTCGGCAGCCATTGGCGCCTCAGCCCCGGCGCTGTCACTCCACGCCCGAGAGGCTGCGCAGCGGCACCGGCCGGCGCGATGGGTCGGGAACTGCCGCCGGGCACCCGGTTGAGGCCATGCATCTGCTCATTCAGACCATCGTGAACGGGCTGCTCGTCGGCGGCCTCTACGTCACGATCAGCGTCGGCTTCTCGCTGGCCTTCGGGGTTCTCGACGTGATCGACTTCGCCGTCGGCGAGTGGGTGATGCTCGGCGCCTTCGTCGGCGTGGCATCGCAATCATGGTTCGGGATCGACCCGATAGCCTTCCTGCCAGTGGTCTTCGTCAGCTTCACCCTCCTCGGCTGGCTGGTCGCTCCGCTGATCTACCGCGTGCGAACCAGTCACTACGCCCGGCCTGCGCTCATGGCGCTGGCTTTTACCTTCGGCATCGCCACGTTGGCACGTGGCTCGATGCTCACCGGAGTTGGTTTTGACCCACGAACGGTGAACACCGGCATCGTGAGCGGCACGCTGGTCGTGGGCGGCATCCAGATGCCGTGGCTAAGGCTCGCGAGCTTCATCTTCGCGGTCGTGGCAACGGGCCTGTTCATCGCATTTCTGTTCTTCACCCGCCGCGGACTGGCTGTGCGCGCCACCGCGCAGAGTAAGCAGTACGCCGGGCTGATGGGCGTCGACATCAAGCGGGTGAGCGCTTTCGCCTATGCGATCTACACGGGTCTCACCGCGATGGCGGGCGTACTCATCGGCGCCATCTACTCGATCACGGCGCAGGACGGCCCGCGGTACACGCTGCTGGCGTTCTTCGTGGTGGTGCTGGCGGGCCTCGGGTCAGTGGGCGGCGTGCTGGTCGCCGGGCTTTTCCTCGGGGTGCTGCAGGCGATCGTCACCGTCTATGTCGGCGCCGACTACACTCTGGCGGTCGTCTTCGGGGTGCTGTTCGGAGTGCTCCTCGTGTCCCCGCGGGGACTGCTGCGCCGGGGCCTGGCACCGTGAAAGCACTCTCATCGCGCCAGAAGCTCATAGTGCGGGCAGCCATCCTGCTGGCGCTGGCCCTTCTCCTCGGGACATTGCCATTGTGGGCCGGGGACTACTGGACGCGCATCTGGACCGGTGTCGCAATGTGGACCGGCCTCGCTCTGTCCTGGAACATCATCGGCGGGTACGCCGGCTACATCAGTTTCGGGCAGGTCGCATTCTTCGGCGTCGGCGCGTACACCACCGCCCTGCTGATGCAGCCGTCGCACCACTGGAATTTCTTTCTCACACTGCCAGTCGGCGCAGCGGCAGCCGGGCTGCTCGCCCTCATTGTCGGCTGGCCCTCGCTGCGCCTGCGCGGGGCCTACTTCGCGATAGCGACCTGGGCGCTCGCAGAAGCGCTGGCCCAGCTCGCGGGGGTGTTCGGCTTCACGGGAGGCAGCTTCGGCATCTCCACGCCGGCGAATCCCAGCACGTCATTCTTCTACTACATCATGCTGATCGCCGCGGCGATCACCTACGCGGTGGCATGGGGACTGCTGGAGCGTTCACGCTTCGGCCTCGAGGTAAAGGCGGTCCGCGATCATCAGACCGCGGCGCAGAGCCTGGGGATCAACACCACCTTGGTGAAGCAGCAGGCGCTCCTGTTGAGCGCCGTGATCCCGGCGGTGTTCGGCGGGATCGACGCCTACTGGATCACCTTCATCAACCCGCAGAGCGTGCTGGCGGGAGACATTACCGACCAGATGGTTGTGATGGCCCTGGTGGGTGGGCTCGGCACCATCTGGGGCCCCGCGCTGGGCGCCATCGCCCTCTACCTCGTTAACACCTGGTTCAACGCCACGTTCGGCAGCACCACCGGCTACATCGCCATGGTCGGCGGCTTGGTCGCGATCGTGGTCTTGTTCCTCCCCGACGGAATCATCGGGCTTCTGCCACAGACGCGCCGGCTCCGACTCGTACGACAACTGCTTTACCGGAGCGGACGCTCGCTGCGTCCCGAACGGGGGACGCCCCAGACAGGTGGCGAGCGGCCATGAGCGCGGTGGAGGTGCATCACCTGAACCGCTCATTCGGCGGAATCCAGGCGGTGGCCGACCTGAGCTTCACGGTCCAGCCCGCCGAAATCCTCGGCCTTATCGGACCGAACGGGAGCGGCAAGAGCACCGTGTTCAATCTCCTGACTGGCGTTCACAAGACAGGCAGCGGGACGATCACGCTCTTCGGGAAAGACATCACCGGCTGGCCCTCGTATCGCATCGCGCGTGCCGGCTTGGGCCGCACGTTCCAGATTCCTGCGCCGTTCACCAACATGACCGTCCGAGAGAACCTCCTGACCGCCGCCGTGGAGGGGGACTGGAAGAGCGCGCGCCAACGGGCTGATCAGGTTCTCGCGTCGCTCGATCTCGCGCACGTGGCGGACGACCTCGCGGAGACGCTCTCCGGTGGCCAGCGCCGCCTGCTCGAGTTCGGGCGGGTGACGATGCGCGACCCTCGCGTCATCCTCCTCGACGAGGTGACCGCGGGGGTCAACCCGCGCCTCCGCGAAATCATCCTCGGCGCAGTGCGCCACCTGCGCGAACAGGGGAAGACTTTCATGGTCATCGAGCACGACATGGAGCTCGTGCGCACCGTATGCGAGCGGATCATGGTCATGGATGCCGGCGGGATCGTCGCCGAGGGCACCTTCGATGAGATCGCGCGCAACAAGCTGGTGGTCGAGGCCTACCTGGGAGGCCTGACCGAATGACGCGCCTGGTGGTCCGCGACTTGGTCGCCGGTTACGGACGAGTGGAGATTCTTCACGGCGTGTCGGTCGAGGCCGGCGATGGCCAGGTGACATGCATCTTCGGGCCCAACGGCTGCGGCAAGAGCACCTTGCTCGGCGCAATCGCCGGTCTGGTGGACGTATGGCGAGGCCAGGTTCGCCTCGACGGCGATGACATCACCGGCCAGCCGTCGCATGTCAGCCTCAGGCACGGACTGGCCCTCATGCCCCAGGGCGGAGGCGTGTTCCCGCAGCTATCCGTGCGCGAAAACCTCCGGATCGGCGGCTACACGCTGCGTGACAGGCATGTGCTTCACGAGCGCATAGAGGAGCTCCTGGGCGAGTTCCCGCAGCTGCGGAAACGCATGTCCGTGCTTGCCGGAAGCCTCAGCGGGGGCGAGCAGATGATGCTGGCGATCGCCCGCGCGCTGATTGTCCGTCCACGCTTCCTGCTCTTCGACGAGCCATCGGCAGGACTGTCGCCGAAGCTGGCATCGGAAGCGCTCGCGCGGGTTGCCGTGCTGGCCGAACGCGGCGTCGGTGTGCTCCTGGTCGAGCAGAACATCCGCGAGGCGATGCGGACCGCAGATCATCTCTACGTGCTCGTAGGTGGCCGGAACCGGTTCCATGGCCGACCTGGCGACATTGCGAACGACCGGCAGCTTATGGAGCTCTACCTCGGGGCTCCGGCTGAGGAGGACCAAGTACCACCGGAGGAGGAATCACATGAGTGAGCACCTTTCCCGAAGAGACTTTATCGGGACCACGGGCCTTGCAGCAGGCGGCATCATCATCGGATCCGGGCTCGCCGCGTGCGGCGGGGGCGGCGGCTCCAGCGGCGCCAAGGTGTTCAAGATCGGCGCCGTTCTCGAATTGTCCGGCGCCGACTCGTCCGGCGGCCAGCTAGCCAAGCGCGGTTATGAGTTCTGGGTCGACACCGTGAACAAGCAAGGCGGCATCACGGTCGGCGGCAAGAAGTACCGTGCCCAGATGATCACGCAGGACGCGCAGAGCCAGCCAAACGTTGGCGCGGACGCGGCCACGCACCTGATCACCCAGAAGAAAGTGGACGCCATGTTCGGGTCCTATACCAGCGGCGTGCAGTTGGCGATGAACCCAATCTGCGCGAAATACCAGGTGCCGTGCATTGCAGGCTCCGCCGAGTCACCCGAGAACTGGAGCCCGCAGCCCCAGTTCACCTTGGGGATCATCCCCTCCGTGGATCTCACAGCCGACAAGGCCCTGAAGTTCATTGTGCAGTCCGCAACCCCGAAACCCACAACGGCGGCGGTGCTCGGCGCCAACGAGCCGTTCTCGAAGGACGCTGCGGCGGGCTTCGCGAAGGGCGCGCAGCAGGCCGGGCTCAAGCTCACCACCAACACCCTTTTCCCGCCCGACGCGGATCTGACGCCAATCATCAGTAAGGTGGCCTCCCAGCGCCCGGACATCCTCGCTGTCGGAGGCCATGACACGATCCTGATCAATATCGTGAAAACGTGCAAAGCGCAGAACTTCATACCCAAGGCGCTAATACAGCACTACGGGGTGACCGAGCCCGCTTTCGTCCAGGCGCTGGGCAAGGACGCGGAGGGCTGCCTGGGGCTGGTGGACTGGGACCCGACGTTCCCCTACCAGGACACGATCTTCGGAACGGCCTCGCAGTTCGCCAAGAACTACAAGGCAAAGTACAAGGTCGATGTCGATTACACAGGTGCTGCCTGTTCCGTGTCCGGCGAGGTCCTCCAGGTCGCGTTGCAGAAACTGGGGAAGCCGCCTGGCCTGTCAGCGGCCGACCGCGTCCAGCTGGCTAAGATCCTAGGCCAGACCAACGTACAGACCTTTTACGGGCCGATCCGTTTCGACACGAGCGGCCCCCACTACCACGACAACACCCTCCCGCCACCGGTGCTCATCCAGATCAAGAACGGCACAATCACAGCGGTGGCGCCTACCAAATTTGCCCACGCGAAATTTGAATACCCGCTCACCTCGCTCTGACTAGCAGGCGCGACATAGGATTCCCCTGAAGCCGAGGGGGCTTCAGTAATACGGATCGTATTTGTCTATGAAGCTGCGGAGAATGCCAGGAAGCGGGGCTGGGGTGGGGCTGGGGTGGCTGGTCAGTTGGCTGCCGCTCCGTAACCAGTCAGGGGTGCTGGCTAGTTGATCATGCTGGGGCGGGCGGCATCCAGGTGTTGCCGTTGAGGGCGTCGCGGATGGCGGCGAGGGGGTGGTGGCCGTGGCTGCGGGCGGTGGTGAGGTAGGAGCGGATGCGGCAGTGGCGGCGCAGGGTCGCGAGGGTCCGCCAGCAGCCGCTGATTTTCGCGGCGAGCTTGTAGCCGCGGACGGCGTTTTCGGATCCGTTGTTCGTGGCGGGGACGTCGAAGCGGGTGGCGAATAGCCAGACCTGGCTGGCTTTGCGTTTCAGCCGCCGGGCCAGGATCAGCCCGGGGTGGTTGCCCTTGTGCCAGGGCCGGGACAGGTTCACCGAGATCCCGTAGGCGATGAACTGGTCGTAGCTGTGGCGCAGGCGGGCCAGGAGCGCGGGGCCGGGGCTGGCGCGGTGGCCGGCGCGGCTGGTCCTGACGGCGGCAGCGGCCTCGCGGAGGGCGTCGCCGGCCTGCCGGGTTCAGACCTGGGATACCGGGTCGATCGCGTAAGCGTCGTCGAGGTACCTATAGAGGTGGGCGAGGCACTGCTGGACGCCGGCGAGCCCGGCGTCGTAGCT